>JACCDS011137998.1_pt1 | contig 29402 bp, 35 predicted proteins | sample 7446441 | NCBI WGS metagenome assembly JACCDS01 (sample SAMN15323445, study PRJNA562643) | freshwater metagenome | isolation source: river surface water | place: USA:Blue River Watershed | collected 2017-08-17 | reverse complement strand
GAATATTTTCTATTTGAGTACCAAATGGCGAAAGGTTGCCCCCGTGTTGCGTTTTCATTTTTTCAATTAACCAGAAACATCAAATCGTCTTAAATAGGCCAGCTCAGGATTATACTTTTTGTCAAAATTGCTGTCATTAAAAGTGAGAACACTTAAAAACTCAAACAAATTCATCAACGGTAGAATCAATGTCCAACAAAACAGCACGTGCCCAATAGCCTTCCCTGGCTTGTTCAAATAAAAGTGATGTACACCTAAAAGACCCCAAATGGGAAAAGACCAAACAATCAGAGTAGATTTTACGACCTTTTTCTGTTCAAAAAATGATCGTTGTTCAATTACGAAATTTTTACAATTATTATTAAATTCCCTCATCGAGGAAAATAATTCTTCACGCTTTAGTGCCAAATGATCCATTACTTTTTCCTTGAATTCATCTGAGATCAATGCCGAACCATGGGCAAATTTATCATTGTAAATATCGGCCAAAATATAAAAGTCCTCTAATTCGGCCAAAGTTTCAACACCCTTAAACTTGTTGACGTTAATAAACGCGTCTGTAATATCTATTAACCTTGAAGCATTTGCCTTATCTTGAATAACAAAATCTGTTGTTTGGATGTTTTTAATTGCCCGAACAACAGAGCTATCCGATGGCCTTAGTCTCCCAGAATACTTATCGGATAATTCAATTTTCTGACTATTGTGACCATTCAATATAGTATTTGCCGCTGCGCGGCCAAATTCTCGTCCAAATTGACTTAGTGCCCCTTTTGCTATTGTATCTAATGCCCCCATATTAATTTACCATTCCGCAACCAACTAAGCCGCCTAAAATGGAAAGAATCATCAACAAGCCCAAGCATCCCTTTTTCGTTTCACCAATGACCGTGTCATCAGCATTGCCTTCAAGTAACATAACCAATCTTTCTAAAAAACTATCCAAAGTAGATGTGGCAATATTATTTGCTGAGGTATCGCAGATACAAACCAATTCGATGTTCGTATTTGTATCATTAATTTCTTTGAGGTTAATATCCCAACTAACAGCAACTACACCATTCATTTTACTTATTCGATAATAATTCAGCGAGTCAATATTTTTTTGAAGTATGTAGGTATATTTCAACTTGAATGCTCTATCATTCAGAAGCCTATCAATATTTTCCTTCACCACTTCGATATTATACTGAAGTTCAAAAGTCTTATTAATCGTTATCTTGTTTCCATTAAACATCGGTCATCATGCTATACAATATCAAATTTATATTATTTCATTAACTAATAAAAATTTTCAATATAAAATACACAACAGATTGAGGAATATTAATACGAATAACTTATAAATTTCAGATATTTCCACCCACAATTTCCTCTCTGCAAACATTAAATAAACCGGCTATAAAAATCAACTGGATCCAATATCATGTCCGAAAATATACTATTTCTCAACCTTTTGCCATTTCCTAGCTGTGGATCGGTGACCAAATAAATTCATGAAAACTTGATCTCCAAATAGTACATCGATCCTCTTGCCTACCGCGTTATCACCGATTGAATTAATCAAATTAATTTTATAATCTAGGAGTCCATAGTATCAATATCTTTGACAGACAATGGCTTATTATTCAAGTCCCATTCTGGAGATGAAAGTGGGAAATCAGTTTATTTTGAGAGCACTGTAATCAGTTCTTTTCTTTAAAACACGATTTTTCGCTTTCCTCTCAGCGTTACAATTAATATTTCGTATAAGAAATAAGGACATTACAAATTAAATAGATATCCAAATCATTTCTTTAATACCTATACCCAATACTAAAAATTGTATCATTCAACAATTTTATAATTTTTACCACAGATAGTATTTAGAATATCTTAATTCAACTTAAATAATTATTATTGCAACATGGAATTAGCAACTTTATTCAATCACAATCGATCAATGTTTTTTGAGTCCGATGACCAAGGGCGTGTAGGATTTAGAGGACGTTACTTATCGGAGTTTAATGAGCAAGATTATGCTACCAAGATTACAGGGGTGTCGGTTTCAGGATTTAAAGGAAAAGACTTGAATGATTTAGCTGAGATCTTCCCGAGTGCGCAGCGATTGACAATTGAGAAGACTTCAAACTTGAAATCGCTCAGTGGAATAGAAAAATTCACCGCTTTAAACGATGTGAGAATTGAAGAATGTTCAAAACTTACAGACCTTAGCGCGATAGCCGAAGTTGAGAATTTGATAAAATTCGACTTGGAGAAGTTTTTATTGGATGTTCCAGTAATTCAATATCTAGTGGGTTTGAAAATTGAAGATCTGTACCTTCGATCAACAATTACCGATTTATCTGCGTTGTCTGATTTGACTAACTTAAGTCATCTAACATTGATAGGAAGTGGTAGTACTTTGGAAAAACTTCCGATATTGCCAAAAATCACCACAAGCTTTGGATTGGATGGATTTCCAAATTTGAACTCTGCAGCATTTATGGTGAACTTAGATCCTACGATTCGAATTCGTTGGTGGGGACCCAAGAAAATTGCAGGTTTACCTACAAATCTTAGAAGCCATGAAGCCTTCAAAGATATTGAACTCGTAGATTGAGTTAAAAAATGCTAGATAGATAAACAAGCGTTTGATCATCTATAGGGGATGTAATCCATTCATCCTCTTCATCGTACCAATATCCGCTTCTCTGCTCATTATCTAAATCGTAAACGATTACATAAAGGTCTAGACCCATAACAAGGCCTTTCAAGTAGTCGAAGTCTACTTCACTGAGGTCGGGGTATTTGACATACAAATCAAAACCATCACTTTCATCATCAGGATTTTCAAAAACCTGTTCTGCGAATGCCGTTGAACCATACTTCGACTCTAGAGAATCCAAGATTTTCAATTTGTTTTCATCTGCTTCTTCTCTAAAAAAGGTATTAAAATGTAACACTATTGCCATAAAACTAATTTAGTACTAAAATGAGACTAATACACGAATGATTCAAAGAAATTGAGCGAATATAAATTGCGTCCAATAGAATACATCCGAATACCCATAATATTGGATATTTACAAACACGGTTGGTCAAGCGATCAATACCAAAATCTAAAGGAAGATTAGTAACATCCAAAAATTAAAATATTTAGATTACCAAATTTCAAGCCTCTCCTGAATTAATGGATTGAATGTTATTTAAAAATTGTTAGACCTCGTGTATACTGTAATATATATTGCGACGGAGCGCAACTTAAAATTGAGCATCTTTAAATTACACAATTGATTTACTTGACATACATAATCTATCAGATAGTCGAAAATTGATTCCATGTCACTTAGATATGATATTATACATACTTGAAAATAGCGGATTATTCATAAGAATTTTGACACCTTTCCGATATCATCATAAAATAAAGAAAACTTCTCCAAAAAACAATAATCAAATGACACAAAATTAAAAAAAAAGACCCGACACATTGGCCAACAATTCTAATTTCCAATGGGTATAAAATACCGAGTTTTACGATCAAAAAAGGAGAAGCTTCTCCTTTTTTGATCGTAAAACGATATTACTAAAATCAGTTACTTTCGACGGTCTTCTTTGAGGGGAAATTGAATAGCAAACAGGTAATAATGGGAATGAAGAAAATTGCTACTGTCAAAATTGAAATTCCAATATCAGCAGTATGACTACCGAGAAACTTGCTAATTGGGGATTCGGGCTGAAAATGTTCAAATATAGAAAGCCCTAGTTTCAATCCTAATATAGCTATTACTACAAACGCAGCTGTTTCCAAGAATGCATATGTCTCCATAAGTTTTACGAACCATTGCGCAATAAAACGCATCGCAAGTATCCCAATAAACACACCAAGGCAAACAAGGATAATATTATCAGTAAAAGCCACTGCTGCGAAAACATTGTCTATGGAAAAGGCCATATCCATTAACTCAACAAGAGCAACCGTAGCCCAAAAATTACCTAATGCACCAACTGTAGATCTATATAGCCAATTGGTATTCTTGTCCAAAATATCATCCTCCTCACCAGGTGTTTGTTTACTTTTCCAAAAATCATAAACTAAGTATAGTAAATAAATGCCACCTAAAGGTTTCAGCCACCAAATTCGAATTAGAAACGAAGCAAATAACATTGCTAAACCTCTGAAGATATAAGCACCCCAAATCCCATATTTCAGGGCTTTATTTCGTTGATTCTCTGGCAAATCCAATACCATTGTCGCCAGAACTGCTGCATTATCAACGGAGAGCAAACTCTCGATAATGATTAAATTTCCAACAATAGCAAGTGATGCCGCTGGATTGTCAAAGATTTGTTGAATTAATTGTTCCATATTTATGTTTTAAATTTAATTGTTTAAGAATTTTAACCCTACTTCTAAGTCATGTAAATTTTGGCTATACAGCTCAATTTTGTGATACTCGTTAGAATAAGACATTTCTACAAGTTCATTCCACATTTCAAATTTCTCATTATCAATGAACAACCTTATCAGCCGTTGGAGATCCTCATTCTTTTGGCTAAGGATGTATTTTGTTGTTCTTGTGGTAATTCGATAATCATTGGAATTAATTAATTCAAAAAGCTTGTCTAACTCATTAATAAATGAGTAGTTCAAATAGTTCTCAAATGATGGACAAACGTCCGAATTACTCAGCTTGGCAAAATACAGAAAAAAGCTATTAGTTTCAACTCCGCTTTTGTCTAGTAAATGCTCAACCACCTTCTGGTGAGTGCCAGTTATGGAAATATCATCAATAAAAATGCATAAATCACTCGATGCAGGAATAGTGGAAAGTTGGTAGGTATCATTCTTTATGAGATCAAATCGCTCTTCTGCCTTCAATGCACCATAATCTTCAGTATATGTTTGACAGCGTTCAATTTTTCCAAATTCCAACTTTACAGTATCAATTCTATTTGATGCCAAGTGTCGATTAAATGCTTCAAAAAATGTACCTGTCAGATAATAACTCGATGTTGGTATTCTCAAATATGGGCTGCTGTAAATGATTATTTTTCTATAGTTAGATAGAAAATCATCTAGATAAGCGGATTTAAAATACTCAAACAACTCCAGCCCAAATTTTTCCGCAATTTTATATGATCCAAATTTGAATTTACTATAGTCTTCCCTTGAAAACGGAATACATTGTACATCTTTGATTACATGTAACGCATTTCGTTTGTGGATAAGGGGTTTATTTGAATTCAGATAAAATGAAGACAACCCAGCTTGCCTAGACCCTATGTAATCAGCATTCATATTGTCACCAATATGGATGATATTTTCTATACTCATCCCCTCAATTAAAACCTTATTTTTTAATCTATTGAATATTTGTACATTTGGTTTCGCAACTAATTCAGTATCAGAAAATAGACAAAATGAAAAATTGTGGTAAATATTTATTTGTTTTAAATACTCAACTACAATTTCACCCGGAATAAACGCTGTATTACTAGTTATAGAGATAGAAATTTTATTTAAATCTATTGAATTTAAAAATGTAAAAAAATCATCAGTAATCAGGGGGGGATGTTTCAAGAATAACTCAAACACGTCTGATGTAATTTCTTCAATAGTTGTCTTCGGTCTTACATCTAGTTTTTGAAAAACGGATTGATAAAGTTCGTTTACTGTAAGAGTTTCACCACAACCCTCAATGAAATCATTGTACTCTTTACCTACTTTTGAAAAAGCACCGATAATTTCATAATCTTCAAATTGATTACAAAACAATTTTGAAAAATACCTTGTTCTCTCAAATTTGAACTTTGGATTAGAAAAGCCAATAGTATTCCAGAAATCAAACGAGTAATGTTGGAAACTCCTTTCTTTGGAATAATTGATAAAATCACTCCAGTTACCTCTAATTATTTCTAAATCCATCTGTTTCACCTTAACTTGCGATTAACTTGATATTAATCAATCTACCACCAGCTTCCTTGGAGAGTAGGAGCTGCTTTCCCTCAGTTAAATCAACTGAAGCCCCAATACTAATATTTTGTTTACTTTGAACATCGAATAAATCTGGCATACTTCGATTTATCAATATCCATTTATTATTATGGAAATGAAAATCACCTACGGGTTTTTTTTGGTCATCAGTCAACTTCTCATTGGGAGTAATATTCCGATTAACATGCCATTGATATAAGTTCTGTCCTGAATAAACCATGATGCGGTGATTATCTAATCGATAATTACCAGGAGTAGGGGCATAGTATAAATCAAGTACTGGCAACTGACCTTTATAAGGCATACTACAGAATGGGCACTTAGGCTTACTGCTATTATCAAATACAAACCATTTTTGTTCGCAGGAAGTATTTTGACATGGTTGCAATAAATCAAATGTTTTTATTAAAGCGTCTTTCCATTCTTCTGCACTTGGTCTTTTACTTGGATTATGCAAACCCTCAATAAATGCTTTGTCAAATAATGACTTTAGATATGGCCCACAAATTGTATACGGCAACTTATCGATATCCGCCCAAGGTAACTCTCGAGGATCTATTTGGTTTGATTTTGGCCTGTTTGACTTGTCAGTATGATGTTCAATAAATAATGCTTTAGACCCCATCATCAAATTATCCTCTTGTGTCGAATCTCCAGTACCAAAATAATTACCTCCCTTTAACGGATGTCTATATAGCAAATACATGTAAATCATGACAGCTAAAGCATGTCTGTCTGTCTGCATACTAGGCAATTTACGATTTGGATCTCTTTTATCTAGGCTCATAGAAGACAACACCTCTGGAGCGATAAAATCTGGTGTGCCAATAACATCAGGTGGGAATTTACCTGGAACGACCAAACCATCAATATCAATAATCGAAGCATTTCCTGTAATAGGATCTATAAGTACATTCTTATAGGATAAATCAGAATGAGCTAAGCCTGCTGCATGCATGCGTGCTACAGCCCTACTTACGTTCAAACAAATTTTGATATACTTACCCCAATCACCAAGCTCACTAGAATCAAGGTGTAGTTTATAAGCTTTATTCCGATATCTGCTCGAAGCAAACCACTTACCTTCCTTTTCCTTGCCTATAATTGAAGATAAATTTGCTGCCCCAGGGTTAAATCCTTTTTGAAAAAAATAACAATTATTATAAACAGGGACTATGATTCCAAGTTTTCCATTATGTTCGACAATATCATAAGGCCAGCAAAATAAATTTTTCCAGTACTCACCTCCAGGTTGGTTGAATATACTCTCACGGTAGCGTTTTACTATATTGTCTAAACGATCTTTCGCTTGGGCATCTTGGTGATCTCTAAAAAACGCAACCACGTATGATTTATCAGGCGCAAAATATACATCTTTAACCCCACCTTGCATAGGTGAACCATTATCTACGAACTCATAGTTTTGTCCTGTATTTGATAAAACTGAAATTGTTTTCATGCTAAAATTTTTAATTTCTAATAGAAAATAGCCAGTGTTCTATCATCGTGGTTGCCTGCGCTCCAAAAATCCATCCAATTCATTAATGTTTCTTCTGATAGTTCTATTTCAGTATCAAAATCTATTTTCTTATTTTCTTCATTTTTTCCATCAAGGTCATCCATAAATGAATTCCAAACATCTATTTTTTCAAGAGCTGAGTCAGTTTGAAATTTTGCATCAGTAATACCATCAGTCATCAAAATTAATTTGCAATTCTTATCAACTATCTTATATTTAATCCTTTTTATGTAATCATTATCAGCAAAAATCTCATTCATAGTCAAAAACCTGGTTTGACCAGAAAATTCACCACTATCAGGCACACCAAGCAAACTTACAAAATTTGGTTCTTTAGAATAGATCCCTATTCCACCGTCTCCAACCCAAAACGAAGAAACAAACATTTTGTCTCCAAATTCCTTTACAAATGAAAATATCAAGGTGGTAGAATAGTCTTTGATATGCGCCCCCTTCAAAATTGCTTCTTCCTTTATTACGTTGAGAGCCGAAAAAGCCGCTTTACCTAAATGAGTTATGCAAAATGAACTTATTAATTTTTGATTTGATTCGTTCGATTCGGAAATTTCAGCATTTATTGCTTCGCATAGATTCGTTAATTCGACAACTTCAATATTTTTAAAGTACTGAACAACTCTCTCGCAAGCTAAAATAGAACCCTTCCTACTGTATTTGGCTGACCCCGCTCCATCTGCTACGGCCATAATTCCCCACCCCGTTTCTGTTGAGAAATCAAATGCAAAATCATCGTCTCGGAAGATCCCCTCATGAGCATGAGAACGACCTCTTTTAGACCCTACAATAAATTTTTTTGAGCCCAATATTCCTGAAGAGGAAGCATTATCCTCTTTCCAGTATGGATCCTCGCGATTTGAATCAAGATTCTTCCATAGTGACTTTGGATCCGGATTGACTAGTAGTTTCACCTCTTTAGTTCCAACTTCTTCATCATTAGAAGCACCTTCCAATTTGAATTTTATTTCAATCTTAAACTGACCCGCATTATTAAATGTACTTGTAATTGTATTTGAATCCAAATCGTAAATAATATCGAGATCTTCACTAAAAACACCCGTAATAATTATTCCTTTGAAAGACTCATTTTCTACATCAAAAACATGTGTATAAAGTTTACCAACAGTAGCATTAGGAATAGTGATCATTGTATCAATAAAATCACTAATCCGAACATTTCTCTTCCAAGCATTAATCATTTTATCTTGTATTAAAGTTATTGAGTCTATAGAATCCTTTATTTCATTTGTTCCACAAAATTTACTTAACAGCGAAGCATGTTTATCTTCGATAAATACACCCTTTGCTTGCAATAAATTTTTCAAGTAGTGAGTTGCTTGTTCCATATTATCCTAGGTTTCTATTTAAATCTATCGAACCTGAGCCATTACCATATTGTCCCTGAATTCCACACCACGGACAGGTAGTTAATTTTTCATCTCCAGAACACAATATTTTATTGCAAGAGCATACTGCTACACCAAATTGATTTCCACAGCATGGACAAGCAGGAAAACCTTGTAGATTCTCTGAGGATAGCTTCTGATCAATTTGATTATCTGAACTCAGTTCCCGATAGTCTTGATTAACTTGGTACGCTCCCACTAATCGATAAACTAAAGTACCAAACCCAAGACTAGAAGAAAATTCATTCTCATGAATTTGTTTTTTATACTTGATTAAATATTCTCGATGAGTATTTTGACATTTAGCCATAAAAACAGCAAAATTCGGATCTAAACTTAATGATTCTGAATCATCAATAGAGTTATTTACTTTCTCTAAATTCAAACCCGAAGTGTTTGCCATCTCATGCTTTCCATTGTCCGACACGCTCACACTGGAGGCCTTTATTGAAGCGGTAACCCATTTGAAAAAGCTCTTGTAAGTATTAGCTGATGTATCACTAATTAAATAAACATCCTGCGTCAACTCTTTCAATTTATTTATACTTTGCGTATCACCCAAAGAGATTGCTATTAAGCTACTTTTCGTTGACCAATTTTGACGCCACTCATGAATAGCTACACTTGGATTGTCTGTAGGAACCCCATCTGAAAATAAGAAAACAATTGGTTTCCAATCTCCCTTTTTTTCTGGAGTAGCGGATACATAATTCTTTCTCAATTCAAACATGAGTTGGCCTAACCCATCTCCTAAATTAGTACCACTACCAATTGAAAACTTAGGGGGATAAAAAGTGATTATGTCTGTCAACGGTATAATAGTCTTCGCTTTACCAGCGAAAACGATTATACTTATATAAACAGTTTCTAATGCATAGGGATCTTTTTTTAATTCCTGAATGACATGAGAAATCCCTTCTTCTATTGAGTTAATTTGGTCTCCAACCATGGATTCTGATACATCTATCAGAAAGTAAACAGGTAACCTTCTCATATTGAATTATATATTATTAATAAAATCGCACAGAGTAATAATTGTCCAAAGTCCAACTTTAACCCATTGTGACCGATTTGCCATTTGGTTGGTAAAGTTTTGGAAATGAATGAGCACACTGGCGTAAATATTCTATCAAGAATCGAAAAATATTTCATCGCATTTGAGTTTAATACTGTTGCATGTGGCAACATTTTAGAATAAAGGAATAATCCAATAATCAAAAAAAATAGTATTATCTTGATAATTATCATTATTATATAACTGGTTGAACCTCCGGCGGAGGTGGGGGTAATACAATATCCTCATTACTTGATGTACTCAGATTTCCAACACCAATCGAAGATGACACCCATTTAAAAAAAGATGATAAGGTTGAGCTATCCGCTGTATCTAAATGAACAACATTATTCGTAAGCATTTTTAGGTCTTCTTCAGAACCTCTTGAACCGGCAGTGCATGCAACGATGGTCGCAAAGTTTTTTGATTTCACTCTAGCAACAACAGACTTGAATTTCTCCTTATCAGCAGGAACACCACGTGTGAGAATAAATAATAATGGTCTCCAGTCACCTTTCTGAAATTCATTGCTTTTATTTATTTCTTTATCTAATTGCTCACATAAAAATTCCAACGCCTCACCCGTATGAGGCGGCGAAGATTGTTGAATTGCAATTTCAGGAATCTGTAATAATTCTAATTCAGTTAGCGGGACAATTATTTCTGGGATTCTATCAAATCTAATTAAGCTCACAAAAACTGATTCTAGGGCGAAAGGATCTTGACGTAATTTACTCACCATTACATCCAGTCCATTTTTTACAGCCTCAATGCGTTCACCTCGCATACCACCGGCAGTTTCAATAAGAATATATACAGGTAATCGTCTCATTAATCAAGTTGAATATTAAATTATGAATTCAATTGTAAATAGTTGTTTTCGTCCCTTACATCCGTGGAATTTGAGGATATAGAAGAACTCACCCATCGGAAAAATTCATAGATACTATTCTGTCTTTTTTCATTCAAAATCACAAGGCTACCTCCAAAGGACTCAACAATGGATAAGTTTGATTTCATTCCACACGCGCAAACAACAAAATCACCTTTATTAATTTTATGAAATTCTTTTAATTTCTTTCTCCAAGCTCCGCTTGGCCTACCATCAGTCATGCAAATTATTAAAGGCTTCCAATCTCCCTTAGTCTCATTAGTCGAAACTTTAATCTGGTTTTTCATCTCTTCGATTAACAACTCTAGGCCCAAACCAAAATTTGACCTACCCTTAGCCTCGATTTCTATTAAATCATTACTCAACAAATCACCAAACGGTCGAACAATTGTTGCTTCTGTGTTATATGAAATTATACCAAGATGAACTGTTTCAAGAGAAAATGGGTTTGTACGCAATGTTTGTATAAGAGATTTCAACCCAGTATTTACAGCAGAAATAGCACCTCCCATCATTGAAGCGGAAGAGTCAATCAAAATAAACACGGGTAATCTTCTCATTGTTAAAGTACAATTATTTAGCGTAATTATTTAAAATTTTAGTTAATGTTTGTAGGAAAAATTTGTCATTTGTTGGATCACCTATTGCATCAAATCTCCAAGTATTATTTCTCCGATATAATTTACCAAGAATCAAAGCACCATTGCCAGCGAAAGAACTATTCGTACTAATATCATAACTGGCGAACACGGTATGAACTTTTTTACTTGTCCCTTCATACATTCTAATTTTCGCATATGGAACATGGGAAAAATCAAAATTTTGTCCTTGATTTAGGTATATATTAAGAAAAAAGAAAATCTGATTTACATTACTACCTACTTTAGTCAAATCAACTGTTATTATCTCGTTATCAAGACCATCATCTCCGTCAAGATCACCTTTTCTGTCATCACCACTATGTTTAAGGGCACCTTCCCTTGTTGAGAGTTTGCCAAGAGGTAGATTATTCTTTTGAAGAAAGCCATTATAGTCTGGAGAATATATGTAATCAACCATCTCACCTGCTGCGTCGGTTAGTACACAACTGAGATCGAGGTCAACGTCTTCAACTTCTTTTTTTGTTCCGCCCCAGAATGATTTTTTTTCAGTAACGATTGCGCCCCAATTAACCCCTACACAAAAATTAGTCAAACTCTCGCCAGAGGATTTTGTCAAATCGATTTTTTGTCCTTTTGATAATGAAATTGCCATATGCTGAATATTAATTATTTTAACTTATGAATGATGAATATTTTTTTATGTAGTCCTCAAAGCCTTTTGAAGTTCCATTCCCAATTGCCTCAAATCGCCAAGTTTCTCCGCGTTTATAAATACGACCAAATTCTATTGCTGTTTCAGTAGAAAAATCCTCATCTAATTCATATTTGAGTATCTCTTGATTTGTGAAAACATCAATTACTCGGATGTATGCATTTCGTACTTGACCAAAATTCTGTCGGCGCTCAGAAGCTTCATAAATGGAAGCAATAATAATAATCTCCTTCGCATCAATGTGTATCTTACTTAAGTCAATAAACATGTCCTCGTCATCATCTCCTTCGCTTACATTACCGGATTTATCATCTAAAGATCCCACAACTTCAAAATTTGGACTCACAGGTCTTGTCTTTACGCGATAATCTTCTTCACGGTTAGGATACTTGATAGAATCATATTGTTCTATTTGAAAAATATTATTGGATAGATTAATTGGAAGCATTCTATCTTCACTGTTATAATATACAATGTATTTTTCCCCTTGGGATGTACCATCAAATAGAACCTTCCCACTATCACCTATGATAATAGCACTAACATCTAAGTCGAAATCATTGGCAGACGTGCTAGGATCCCATCCAAGGCCAATTTTAAATTGAGAGGCATTAATATCTGCTCTGTTACCTTTAGTTAATTGGAGTGGCATAATTTACATTCTTTTGGCAAAATTTCTTTTTTTAAATCTAAAAACAAACGCAAGAATCATTGCAGGAAAAGTATTAATACCATCATTGTAAATCTTTACAGTATTATTGTAATCACTCAGAGAACTTTGTAATTCAATTTCCAATTTTTCCATCTCTTGATAATTCTGAATAAATACAGCATTACCGTTTAAATTAGGAAAGGCATTCATCACCGCCATTAAATTGTGAAAACTCGTCGTAATTTGTTGAATTACGCTTTTCTCATATGAAGTTGATTGAAGCAATAGATTCGTCATTGACGTTTTTAGAATATTCATTTTAGAGGTTATATTTCCTACCTCAGCCTGAATTTCATCCAATTTATTTTGGTATTTTTTCATTCTATTATAGTAGGCTATCATCTTCCAAATTGCTTTATAATAAGTTATTCAGATATTCTTTGTTGGGTTCAGATTTCAAAATTGAATTAATATTTTTCGCCACTGGAACTCCATTTTCGTTATCAATCATTGCAATTACGGCCCATCTACCTATGTCAGTTGAATTCAGAAGAACTTTAATTTCCTCGCCCAAAGTATTGATATAAATTTGTCCATCATATTCGCTAAACTTGACTCCTGAAGAAAACAAATTACCAAAAAAACGAAAAATGTTAGCTACAAAAATAATCCTCTTAACTTTAGACAAATCTGAAACTGTCAAATTTTCTTCATTGTCTCCAGCAGTATTACCCACACCAGCATCTTGATCTAATAATATATTTGAACAAGGCGACTTCTTTTGAGCGAAGTAAACATGAATAAAATTGTTATTGGAATCAATGGCGTATGCATGTAAATCCAAATCCACTGGTGTCTTCCAAGTCATTTTAACCTGACAATTAAATCCATTCTGTGATTTTAGATTTTTAGAAAGGTTAATTCGATGGGATTCTCCCCTTTTTCTTAATTCAATCACACAATATGTTTTAAAATACAACATTCACCTCTGGCGGAGGTGGAGGCAATTCACTCATTGATGTAGCTTCAATGCCAGCATTCTCGACTTTCTTTGAACTCGTAGTAATCGATGAAGAAACCCATTTAAAATACGCGGCTATTGTTGCTTTATCAGCTGTATCAAGCATAACAACATTATCAGTAATTTGCTTAAGTAAAGCTGAATCAGCACCACTTCCAGCTGCGCACGCAACTACCATACCAGTTTTGCGAGTTTTAAAATCATTTAAACCTCTTTGCCAATCATCTGTAGGTTGACCATCTGTCATAAAAAAAACAAGTGGTTTCCAATCCCCTTTTTGTTCGGGACTAGATTTTTTCACCTCCATATCTATGCATCGGGATAACAACGATAGCGCTTCACCCAATGATGTAGTGCCCTGAGCTACTAAGGTCGGCTCCTGAAAAGAAGCCAAATCTGTCAATGGAACTACTTGATTGGCATTAGAATCAAACGTAATTACACTTAGAAATGCGGTCTCTAAAGCATGTGGATCTGACCTTAATGCAGTCAATAGAGTTGATAGTCCATTTTTTACGGCTTCAATAGGTTCTCCGGTCATTGAGCCGGATGTGTCTAAAACTAAATAGACAGGCAGTCTTCTTGTCATATTGATGATTTTAATATATTTTTAATTTTTTTTAATGAATTCTGTGCCTCCATTTGCACACCATTAGTACAATTATAAACTAAATAATATTATTTTCAAATACATGACTCACACTAATTGTGTTTATATCAATGTTTTTTTAAACACGACTTTAATAGGGAACAACCATTCTCGAAATGTAAGTTGCCTAAAATCCTAATGATGAAAAATTCGGCAACAATAACAAATCACTACTTCTATTAAATCAAACCAAAATAATTACGATTTTCCCTCTTCGAAACAGTTAGACAAATTTCAAAAACTAGCCTCTATCAGTTTTGGGCATACGATAATACCAAAAATTAATATTTTCACCAACGTATTTCCCAAAAAGTAACAAGATATTTTTGTTAAATACTTTGTCTATTCGAACCTCTATATCAAGCAATCTATCTTTATGAAGATAAATTGCATATTCGATTAATTCGATTAAATAAAGCTCGTTTAGTTCATCACAAATTTTATTTCGTATTAGTGTAATACGACAAATTGTAGTATTCCAATCTAAAAATAACAAATAATTATTCTTTGAAGTAGTAAAAATACTATAATTTTCAAATAAAGAAACTATCCGTAAATTCAATTTATTTGAGCATTCTCGCCAACAAGTCTCTAGAGAAATAGAAAAAAGCAGATTTTTTCTAAATTTACAGACATCATTCAATGAATGAAGAGAAATTTTTGAGAAATTGGAACCGTCCAACACAAAACTAACAATCACTCTGCCACCAAGGTTCATTACTCTCTGTATCGAAAATCCACTATTTAAAATAAACTTAAAGGCCAATGAATTGGCAAAATCACATCTAGTAAGAATAGAATTCGCATTTGAAATCTCTTGTAACCGCAATAATAACAACCTCCAATACAAAATGGAAACACGACGATATTGTTCAAAATTGCATCCATGAATAGAATATCCAAACTCCTCCTCGATAATACGAATAAAAGCTATTATAGAACCATTTGATATAATTGAATATAAAATATCATAATCGTAGAAAATTCTATCCTTTAATTTATTGACATCTCCTTCATCATATACAGGTAATAGTCTCTCACAATGATAATCTTTCGAATTTCTTAAGTTATCAATTCGGCGCACTTCAAATCCAGGGATAACTATTTGATCAATTTTCATTTTGGGCAATCAAGAAATTGGCAATTTCCGCCGAAATTTTCATACCCGTCAATTCTTCAATCCAAAGCCATTGACCATTAACGTTACATTCCAAAAAATAAAATTCGCCAAGTTCATTTTCTATAAAATCAAAAGCCCCGAAAATCACACCCAAATCACGCATAAATTTTTGACAAAATTCTTTTAATTCATTGCTAATTTCTGCACTCTGATGCCTTACCACGGTGTAATCCACTTTTCTCCAGTCATTAGCTGAAAATTCATTTTCTTGAGAATAAATAATACAAGGAAAGAAAGAATTACCAATTACCGTAATTCTCCATTCAACTTTTTTTTGAATATAATTTTGAAAAAAATATGCGTTTTGAAAATTGAAACGATCATGATTTTCACAACTTTTCGTCAAAAGTGATGAATTTAATCTCTCCGTAAAAAATGGCACCCAACCAGAGTTTGTTAAAACTCCTCGAGAATTCAATGGCTTTAATATTACGTCATCGTATTTATTACCAAATTCTTCGAAAACCGAGGCCAAATTTGAGACTAATGAATCTGGTAGTTTTATTTTATTTGTCAATAATTTTCTTGCTATAAAATGCTGCAATGTCTTTGCTGACTTCACTTTATCCAAAAGAGGATGCCCCAACCAAATAGCATCTGGAAAAGAGAAAAGAATGGCGTGTATAGATGACCAAAGTTCATCAATTTGTATCTGTCGTTCTACGTCTTCTTTTTCAAGAATGAGTTTTTCCGGACGACGATAATAAACAACATTAATTTTTTCAACATTCCATTGTCTACCATGTGAAGTAATATTTAGACAATAAGTACTTTCAGTGATTAAATAGCTAAAGGTTACCTTCGAATCGAATAAGTCTTCACTGTTTATTCGAATAAAATTAACATTTTTTAAGTTTAAGCATTTTACAACTGCATCAACATGCGGATCACAAATTGATGTAAAAATAAATATCATTCATTCTCATTTAGCGCTTTTGACCAGATTTTAACGGCATTCATCTGACCAATCACAGCATTTATAATATAGGTAATTGCTTTTTGTTTCATACCTAACATCTCACCAATATCCATTATTGCATTGCGCTCGTCCTCTGAGAAATCAAAATCGCCATATGATACCGCTACACAATCCCGAAGCAAATAAGGAGCAAATACTTTAAGAGTTTCTGAACTTTTAAATAACTCAAAATCAAATTTTGAATCTGAAATTATTTTTTCACAATCTTCATGCCCAATCCCCATACTCGAGCACAGCAAATAGAATATTTCTTTTTCCTGATCAGCAAATCCATCTGAAGCCGCAGCATATACAACAGCTGATAAATATGCTCTTTTATCTTCTTTAGTAAAATTCTCTATGGGATAATTTGAAAAAATACTACTCATGGTTTTCTTATTTACATATCATCCATGATACGATCTGCCTCATTTTTGGGCTGTGTACCGTCCGTACTTTTGTGGCATGAAGTCGAATACCCACCCATGTATATTTCCGTAATTTGAGTTTCCGGGTTGTAAACTGCTTCTTTCGTATTTATAACCGCATCCAACGTCGGTGTGTTATTCTTACTTAGGTCTAATAATAAATGCATCGGTTTTAGTACATTTTCTGGATCATACCAACTAATTCTCGTGCTGTCTGACCTGAAGCTGGATTGCCCAAGGCACTCATCTTCCAACCTCCATTGTACCGGTAAATCCTACACATGATAACAGCGGTATTCGATCCTTTCTCTGCCAATTTAAAAATACAAAGTTCACTCTTGGTAGCTTTGTCCACCAATCTTGCAAAACAATTTGCAATTTCATTAAAGGTCTGACCTCTGAAGGAGTTTATTGTAAAGACCAATGAATCAATATTTCCAGGTATCTTTGATAAATCAACATTTATTATTTCATCATCACCATCACCGTCGCCAGTCAAATTATCTCCGCTGTGAACAACGGAACCATTGGCACCTGATAGATTACCGAAATAAATAATGTCTGCAACATTTTTAGCACTATCAAAACAAATACATGAAGCGTCTAAATCTACATCATCTGAGCCATTAGCTGGATCCCAGCCCAATCCCATAAAAACACTAGAAAGCTGTCCCCCTCCCGGTTTTTCCAAATTGATTTTCTGACCCTTTATTAAATTAACTGTTGACATAATTAAAAATATTTTTCTACAAATTTCTGAAGTCCCCCAGCAAATCCAGTACCTATAGCTTTAAACTTCCATGAGCCATCCCTAGTGTATAATTCACCAAACTCGATGGCTGTTTCGATGGAAAAATCTTCACCTAAATCATATTTAATTACCTCTTCATTTGTAGAAGGATCATAAATTCTGACGAATGCATTTCTGACTTGACCAAAATTTTGCCTTCTCGCTTCAGCGTCGTGAATCGTCACTACAAAGGTAATTTTTTCACACCCTACAGGCAATTTGGACAAATTCACTTTTATCGTTTCATCATCTCCATCACCTGCGCCTGTCAAATTATCACCTGTATGTTCAACGCAACCTTCAGGGGTCTTCAAATTATTATAAAACACAAAATGACTTTCAGACAACACCTTACCTGCAGCGTTGAGCATAAATGCAGATGCATCTAAATCAAAACCAAGACCGGAGTCTGTCTCATTTGTGTCCCACCCCATTCCGACATGGAACATTTGTAATGATCCTAACGGAGCATTACCACCTTTAGCTAAATTAATTCCCATAGTTGCAATATTATATTTTTATTTTTAAGTTTCCAATTACTAAACTAAAGATCCCAATCATGTATCACACCTCATCACTGAAAATTTTGGTTGAGTTATCTACAAAGTATTATTAAAACCAGTTTGCCATTGATGTAAAGAAACAAATTTATCGAGGCATCCAACGTCATCTATTGTTCGATTTATCCGAAGCCTTCTCAAAATCATCTAAAATTCTTATCGCATCCTCTCTTGAAATACCCATAGTCTTTTGTAAATAGATAATATCATCATTTGAATATGATTTTGAAAATCCTTTTCCCAGCATTACACAACCTATCAATAAAATCGCAACCAACAGAAATTTCTTTTGCATGGATAAACTATTCCATCTATTTTTCCAGCTATACATTGCCTCGAAAATATGATTTACTCCGCAACTCGCGTAGAATATTCTTTATGGAATACCCATTTTTCTTAGTATAGGCACCAATTTCATGCCGAAAAAAATCACAATCCATAAAACTCCGAAGAGGCGGTTACATTTAGTAATAACCAATCCTACAATACATAGAGAGTACATAAGTAATTTCTTTGATGAGTTTTATCTCAATTGCATAGACTAATCAGTTAATCGATCAAATTTTCGATAATTGAGTTTATCAACAGGATTTGAATTCAATGAAATGGCATAACCAAAATTCGAATCATACATGAATAACGTAAATTTCATATAGTTTCTTAAAACATCCATATTAACTTATCTGTTAAAATCTATAAATACAAAACATTAGATTCAATATTGTAATGTAAATAAATTACATGTAAGCATGTTACCTATCAATCATTCAGCAATACAGATGACGACTAATAAATGACAAAACATATTTCAATACCCAACATATCATTCCATACCCTAATTTATGAAAAAATGCTATTACAGCATTTTACACTTCCATAGGATTAGACAGTTCTTCATGTTATTAAAATTCTTTAGAATCTTCTGATTGAGATTAAAAAAACACCAGTATTAAAGCACCCATATTTATCAAAACCCAACTCATATTATAAAATAATAAATTCAGAGTTAATGTGAAAGAAATTTGTATTTATTCATCGTTTAAGTACCTAATTAAAATCGCCATAATTGCAACATCTTACATCTCGTCAAAATACATTTCATATAAACAAAAACCGCAGGTACTTAATTTGGTTTTTTGATTTCTTTCTATATTTTTGTCCTTAAAATCATGGCGAATCAAATGGAATGCACTTGGTGCCGCAACTACGGCGCTTCACCTTATGTTAGTCAAATTGACTCCAAGAGGAAATTAGTATCCAAACAAAATTTTTGTTGTTTAAAATGCAAGACACAATACGATGATCGATATGGAATAGAATGGATTGAAGAAAAAAAGAGTAATTCTGGAATAATCTTGATTATCGTTTTAATAGTACTGTACATACTATCACAATGAAAATAACATGCTGTTTATCCTCCCTGATTTGATAGACTAATATTCATCATATTACTATTATCAAAAAACTCCATGGTTGTATTGCTTTATGATATTATAATTTAAAATAGATTAATTTTTTTAATTTATTTTAAATTATAATTATGGAAATAATTATACATACAATATCTACTGAAATATTAGCAAATTCAACATATTAATGAGAAATTGAAACTTAATTCCAAGAAAAGATAAATCAAAATTTATCGCCGTTCATCTCGATTAGATTCAATTACAACAGTTCATTATGAAAAAACTATGATTACTAAATCCCAATGTACCCAACAGAGAATTGATTTTCTGCACCGAAATGAAGTCGTATTTGGAAATGTCAAATTCAACGAATTTGTTAGGGAAAACCTTGCTAATGAATTTGATAGTACCACAATACCCAAATTAATGACCTTTGGTCTTTCATTGGAGGATTGTTTATTGTTTATAGATAGCCTGCGTCGTCCTGAATTTAAAATTTGGAAGGTCCCTGTCTATCCGGGTTTTTTGAGGGTGTATTTATATCAAGCTTTATATAGTGATTTCGGATTTTCTGTTGATTTAAATCTCAACTTTTTACAATTAAATAAAAAAATAGAGGAACTTGAGATTAATGAAGTTGAAGATTTATTAATAAATGCCGATTTACTGAAAGAAGATAAATCACAAATGTTTTTTTATTACTTTTTTGATAGTAACAATAGAGAATTATTCGAAGATAATTTTGTGGCACTATCAAATTTTGTAAGATCTTTTGAAAACAAAGAATACGATTTTTTAATGTTTAGTGATTACGAATTTGTTACTGAAAATGTTGAAGATTTAAGCGAAATAAGGAGATTCCATTATGGTGAATTTCCAAGTCTTTTTACTGATTTGATATCAGTGAATTTTGATAATGGTGGATTGGTTAAAATGGAGTGTTTTAATAACCAGATTTATTATTTATTAAATTCTGATGGCTTATTTATTGAAGGACCTTGTCATGATATTGATTTACTTGATAACAATAAGTACATCTATAGAAGTTCATTGGGTCATCCGGGCTTTCATCTTTGCAAAATTGAATACCGTAAAAAAAGTTGGGATGGTCACAAATTCATCTACTCAGAATTGGATAAAAAACAGATAGATTGCTTTGGGGATTTGGATTCCACAGATGAATTATTGGAAATTTTTGGGCGAGATAAATTAGTCATTGAGAATAATTCCTGCTTTAACATAAAATTAGAAAACTTTATTAGACCTTTAAAAGTTGAGGAAGCAAAAATAATTTTAGAGAATACCCAAACCAATTATATTACGTCGCCAGATCTTTCCATTTTCTATCAAAATGACAAGGAGACTGCCTTGTTGGCTCTTCGAAAAAATCCGTTAGTTTTTACTTTACTGCAATCATCCCTTAAATTTGATAAAGATGTGATTCGCAGTCTTTGTTTTGATACACAGATTTGTTTAAATGGGTACTTTGGAGAATACAAAATCAATCCCAAAGGAATTTTAGAAGACGAGGAAGTTATTCAACTTGTTAAATCTAAAAAATTAAGCTTAACTCTTCTTCCTATTCAGTATCAGAATAATCGTATCATGTTACTTGCTGCTGCGTCTAGTGGAGATAGTGAATTCGGAATTTTATTACAGATGGTAGATGAAATACACAGGAATGATGACGAAATTATTCTTGCAGGTTTAAATGCCAACCCTTCTATTTTTGAATTGTCCTCGGAAGACCTAAGAAACAATAGAGATTTTGTCATTCAAGCGGTCAAAATAAATTTTAAAGTCCTCGAATTTTTGAATTTTACATTTAAAATGGATACTGAAATAGTTAGTCTTGCAATTGAAAATAACGCTGCCTTTTTTGTTAGTACAGACAATTTAAAATTTGAAAAACTTGCAGAAAAATATTCTCCATTGTTAATAAAAAGAGAATATATAGAACTAATCAATGAGCAATTCACAAATCACTACCAACGTGACTTTCCATTTTAATTTTCTTGATTAAATTATCCTTATTCTGACTTTGGAAAAGATACTTTCAGAAATGCAAATTCACGAAAAAGAGTTCTGTATGAATAATGAGTTTCCATACATTTTCACGAAAGCGTAGTTATTTCTTCAAATTGATCCTGATAAATATAGAAATATCGATTTTTCCCACCAGCCATCAATACACATAAAATTGAAGATCTGGTTATAATTAAATCAGGATTCGAGCAAATCTTAATAGGCAAAGGCTTCAATAATAAAACGCCACTTAAAGGATTGAGAGTTTCTGGTTTTTATAGGTTAATGGAGTTATTATCATTTTGAATTTGAATCATGGGAAACACATTACGGATAAACCTTGATTGAATAGAAGGGAGCATTAAACTAATAACTTTTCTTCACGCAATGTATGAGCGCAAAGGAATTATTTTTCACTTTTGTCTAGTGCAAAAATAATTTAATTAAATCGACACCACGTGTGAGCAAAATATTTATTTAGTGATTCATATAATATTGGCACACCCTTTGCCGTTACAACTTTAAATAGGAGCACTATGAAATGAACAATACCACCTCTCAGCAGTAATTTTTTGAACTGACCGTAAGAGGGTGTTTTATTGTTTAATACATAGTGTTATGAAAAACCAATCAATCAATTTTCGCCGGCCATTTAATCAATTGCCATTTAACTTTTTTGTAAGTTTCTTTTGTTTTTTAGGCAATGTTGCAGTTGTTTTCAGTCAACAAAGTGATGTGGCTGATTCTAAGCCTGGGCCAATTTTATTAATCGATACACTGTCATATTCCACTCCGAGCTTCATGAATGATGGGAATTTTAATTCCTTCGATGATTTTCAGTTTGTATTTGGTAATGGAATCGTAGCAACTCAAGACCAGGATGCTGCTGATAAATTTGCTCAACTCATCGGTGTAGGTTTTGGAAAGCGCACCATGAATAAAGTGGGTGCCTACTACCCTCGACCAAAATCAAAAGATGCCACATTTGTTGTATCTCTAGATTACGGTTATATCGGATACAACGGTAAAATATATCGATCTGAAAAGGAATATAATCTAGATCCGAGTGGTAACGTTTGGCTTACTCTGGAGGAATTTGGGAAATATTCACCAAACTTGGGAGGCGGCAATAAATTAGTCCTAAAATAATTGTCTCACTATTTAATCACAACGTTATGAAAAATCTTGGAGTCAAATGGATAGTTGCGATGCTTCTCCTGGTTTCTGTGGGTGAAATAGAAGCGCAAAAAGTTATAAAAATGGGTTTAGTTTCAGACTCTTCTGCGAGTTTTAGATATCCTGATACCTCAAACTTTTTGTCAAAGATATTATTTGGTGATACAGCAGGTCTGATTTTTTATGATTCAGATTCACCAGATTCAATTGTCATTGATAAAAAACACGGTGCAGTGAAATATCGGAGATATGATGGGGAAATGGTTGATTGTAAAATTACTAAAGTTCGCGAACCATTTGAATTTGGGTTGACCCTGCAAGTGTATGATTTAAAGTATAGATCAGGTATGGAGGGTAGATTGGTTATCCTCGAAATGACAGAAATGGAAAAAATGATTTTAATGGAGTGGAATTATAATGGCTTTAACAATGGCTATATAGCTCAAGTAAAGCAGCAGTCAGCCATGAAAATGGATCCTCTATTAACTCATCGAAAAAGGCACTGGTTCACTAAAGTTGCGAAATCAATTGTTTAATAGTTTAATGATAAAGTCATGAAAAATATCAAAATGTATCTAATGGTGATTTGGGTTGTAATTGTTGGAGATGTGAATGGTCAATTATATTCCTATAAAATCAATAATTGTGGTTGGTTTGTCATGTATAATTCTCAGAATGAAATCATGACATTCGATAATTGTTTTAATGATTTGAATACAGTTGATTGTATTTTGACACAGCCAATTAATTCCACCTATGAATTTGATTATGATAGCATGGTCGTAAAAACCAATGGTGTTGTAACCAGCAAAATCATTGAAATCTATCAGAAAAAAGATTATTTGGTCTGGTTTCGCTTTCAATTTATTGGATCAGAAATTCCAGGCGTTTTGGCTCTAAAAAGGAATGCCGACGGTCGAGTAGTATACTGTGGTTATCTAATTGATGATTCTAAACCGTATATCGAAGGTTCAATCTCAAATGGTGATTTTAAAGTTATTCAAAGAGAAAATAATTAGATTAAGTATGAAAAATGAAATTAAGTTAACAATAGTCGCTGCCGTGTCTCTGTCTAGTATAATAATGATTAATATTAATTGCTTCAAAACAGCAAATATTGTTGGACATGGAAGTATTGATAGTTTTCAAGTACTAAAATCAAAACGTAGATTGTTGTTTTTCAGAAATGGTAAAGTCTCGGGGGAATTTAGGATTTCTCTGGGATTTTGCCCCAGAGGTAAGAAGCATTTTGAAAAAGATGGAAAAACGCCAGAGGGCTTGTATAAGATTGATGGTAAGAATCCTAACAGTATTGCACATAAGAATCTAGGGATTTCTTATCCAAATGAAGTGGATCAGCAATATTCTAAAAAGTTCGGTAAAAAATCAGGTGGTTCGATTAAAATTCATGGTTTACTCAATAAATACAAGAAATTGGGTAAAATGCATAGTTTTTATGATTGGACTGCTGGCTGTATTGCTGTTACGGATGAGGAAATAGATTATTTATATGAGAACACAGCGGTAGGAACCCCAATTCGAATTTTACCCTAAATTATTGTGATCATGAAGGAGAAGAAATTAATTATTATACTGACAAGCCTGATTTCGGTTTGGATTTGGCGACAGAAACTCTTTGTGATTGCCATGATGCTAGGAGGCTTGCTTGTAGCGCCCGAGGCCAGTGAGATTTTATCCCATTATTGCTTCGGAGATGGCGATACTTTATTTCTGGATTCGAGTTATATTAAAAAATCGCGTATCGTTTATTCAGTTGCAAAGGATATGAAAGTTGGTTCTGAAATAAACCGTGTAAAATTGAATCAACGTCAAGATTGGAGATTGTCCTATGCGATAAATGGATTTACCATAAAAAGGACTAAAATAGGATTTGTCATTCAACAATGGATAGAATTCGACACCACCGGAAAAGTGCCAACTGAACTAAATATAGGTGTTATGAAAATTAAAGTTCAGGATGCAATTGTACATACCTTTGATTGTAAGCCATTTTGGGCTATTTGTGAATTTAGATCATTAAAATAAGCGTCAATGAATTGTTCTGTCTGGAATCTGTTTAAAATAACGTTGCCTTGCTTGATGCTGAATGCATGCACAACAAAGCCGAACTCGAATTCTAAACCATCTATTAGTATTGAGAAATCGAGGACTATGTCTGTATTAATTCAGCCCTTTGGTGAAGTGCCATTGGGTTATTTACAATTCGTTAAGTCGAGTTTACGTAACGATTTTTCTGAAGTTCAAATTTTATCCAAAATTGAATTGCCCCAATTTGCTTTTGTTGGATTTCGTAAGAGATACGATGCCAATAAAATGTTGAAGTTTTTGCAGGAGTTATATGAGAAACGGAAATATTCCTCTGGAACATTCCTCGTTGGAATTACTCAAAAAGATATTTGTCAGAACAGGCAAAATCCGGAGTTATGGAAAGGCAAAAAAGGTTTTGGCAGTCCCTATTATGGAATCATGGGTTTAGGGTTTCGACCGCATGATAAAAATGGGGTGCCCTCACTAAAGGTTAATATTAATTCAACGAAGAGACTTAAATCGGATGTAAAAGAGCAATTAGATAAACTAATAAAACATGAAATAGGTCATAATTTTGGCATTCCTCACTGTTCAGATTTGCACTGTATCATGAGAGATGCGGAAGGAGGAAATCACTTTGATGAAATGTACGGTTTTTGTAAAAAGTGTAATTCAAAGTTTGAAACCTGCGGTAATTAATATCGGCTATTGTAAAAAAAAGAGCCTGACATTTTAAGTATTGTAAGTACCACTAAAATTCTAAATAGATAAAATTCGGCAAAACCCGAAATTTACCCAAACAAATAAATAAGCATATTCACCGAGGAAAAAATATATCATACCGTATATAATTAGAGAATGACCAATTCGTCATTATAATTAGGTGTAAAATTGGCATACACAAGCAAACTTTCGACAATTAAAAGATTAAGTATACAAACATCAGCAGTGATGATTCTCATCAACTGAAAGAACTACAGGAAGAGAAAAGCGAGTCTAAACAACCATATGCAGATGTGTCATATTAATAGTTCTCAAAAACTCAATTTAAAAATGATAGAAACTGTCAAATTTATAACTAAAAGCCTATATTTGATTTCATTTAAATACTTTTTGTTCAAAAAGTAAACCATTGAATAATCTCAAAATCAATAACACAATGATAAACAAAATTTTACTCCCTGAAAACCAAGTCTGTCAAGTTAAAAAAAATCAACTTTTGTTTACTGCCGCTCCTCCCGGGGTTAAATGCGTAAGACCTGGAAATCCCAGTTGTGCTCACCCCACAACTTGTTCAAAAAATAAAAAATGCTATTACAACAAATAGAAATGTAATTTACATTGGTATTTACTTGTAAGATATTTATAAGTAAATACCAATTTTCATATTATCCATACTTTTAGCCATCCCGAGCAGGATTAAAATTTGAACGATGTCAAATTGCCAAAGCCCTCAATTTATTCTCACGAAATTTCAGGGCAAACGCTATTTTCCAACTATTGAACATTAACGGATTCAACTGTTCTTGAAAATGCATTATTTATTGTTTCCCTTACTCAATATAATTAGAGATGAAAGGCGAAATATCATGTTACATGATGATTTGAACAATTGGTCTTTTTTAACTTTTCGATATCAAGTTATTATCAAAATGCTATAAAGTAAAAACTACTCTATAGCTTCTTTTGGTGCATCAAATGCCGTCAAGGGACTACCGTCTTCAATAAAGGCACTACAGAACATACAATTTTCTTCTTCGGCGCAAAAGCCTATTTTATCCAACCACTTGCCCGTTTCATCATCAAAGTGAGCATCATATTTCCACGAGTATCCCATAAACAAATTTAAAATAAATAATTACTTAAACACAATTTTGATTTTAGTGGGAATTACAACACCTTTCAACAAAACAACAACGTTAACCAATTAACGACTTTTTTAAGTGGGATGTCAATTCAATTTTAAATAACTGAAGCCAAAATAATTGTATGTGCGAATTCAGAATACGCCCATACTAGACAGCTAATTCGTTTTCAGATATTTAACCAATTAAAAACTTTAAAACGAAATCTTTCATATAAATGAGAGTTTTCATTTATCATTGTGCTGTGCCCCAAATCGTAATTAGGACTTGTGGTTCAAAGTCTCACCCAGATCCAAAACCAACAATTGATTCAACAGGAAATTTTAGGAATGAAGTGAGATTCAATCCATAGGCAAACCGTTTTAATAAAAAAGTTCTAACTCCCAATCGCAAAGTGATTTGTTTTGATGAGTAGCCAATTTCTGAAACAGATTCAAAGCCAATTCTACGTCAGAAATTTTGTTCATTTTTGTCCATGAAACATGCAATGTTATACCAGCTCTTTCAGATATAATTCTATCCAATGGACAACTAGGAGGTGCCGGTATGACATCCATGCACCACAAATGTTTTAAATAAACAGATATACTTTTCTGAGAATGAGCAATTCTGAACCCATTTTCATAATTTTCTTTGTTTGGACTTAATACTTGGAAGAACTTTGAATTCATTTCTGCAGTGAAAAGAACAACTTGATCCAAATAAAAATTCAAATCGCGAACTTCCAAAAAACACTCTCCTATCTGTTGAAGACGCACTTTCCAATAATCACGAAATTCGGTTTTAAGAAAATCATCTATATCCTTTGTATAAGTCGGATTATGTTGAAGTGATGCCTTTATACTTTGAGTAAGAGCGAATTGCATGTCGCGTTTAGGATTATATTTATCCAAGAAAATATCTTTAACCATCTTTTACAAATTTATTTAATAATCAACCTCCATCAACCCCAGCATCAGCATCACCATTGTCAGGGTATCTAGCTCACAGTATTGGGGTAGCGCATCCTCTTCGACAAGCGTTTCAACGGTGATCCCATATCCTTGTGGATCATCGCAATACTTGTACTTCGCCATTTCACCCACCTGATACCCCCCTTTTGCCAAGGCCTGCATGAAAGGATCATTTTGGCCCTGATCGGCATAATCCAGATTCTTCGTGTAATACAGTTTCGAGGGACACTCAAGCCCAAGTCTAAATCTGCTTTTGGTTAAATAACGTGCTGTCATCATTATACGGCTTTGCTTTTGAGGGACAGAGATTTTTCAAATGAGAATCCAATATTGGAGGTATGGTTGCGCTCATAATGTTCCGTTTCACACAGTTCCTGCAATGTTTGAAGTCGCGACTTTTCTAAACCCAGTAAACTTTCAACCATAAATCTTCTTGCAACGTTGTTGATTTCACCTGGTGTAAAGTCAAATTGTTTAACCAAGGCGATAGCCTCTTGCTGCCGCAATCCTTTAATCGCAGACTTCCAAATCGATACCTTGGCAGTTTCATTGGGGGATTCAAACTGAAATTTCATGGCAAATCTTCTTTCAAAGGCCTCATCCATATTTTTGGTCAGGTTGGTCGTCCCAATCATGATACCTTGAAATTGTTCAAGTTGCTCCAACAAGATATTCTGTAATGCATTGTTCATCTGATCAACTGAATTGCGGATTCCTACTCGCTTGCCAATGATTTGATCGCATTCGTTCAGGAACAATATTGGAGCCACCTCCAATCTCTCACAGGCCGTTTTATAATCAGTAAATATTTGTTTGAGCTTACGTTCCGACTCCCCAACCCATTTGCTTTGGAAGTCAGTCACCTCAATTTTCATCAAAGGGCGTTTGGTTTTGCGACAAAGCTGTAATACCATTTCGGTTTTGCCAGATCCGGGGCCGCCGTGAAACAACAACGTAAGTCCTTTCATTTTAGCATTTTTCGGAAAACTTGCTTGAAACTCTGCAAATTTCTGGGGCATCAAGATGGTTGACATCCTATCGATTCTCTTTGCAAAATCGGAATTGAAGTACAAATCCACTTTTTGAATGTCTTTTGGCTGCATCATTGGTACATTCACCTTTCCCAATCGAGATCTGAGAAACTGCAACATTTCCGGATCCAGCTCTTTGAGAAAGTAATCGAACCCCTTTGGTGTTAATTTTAGTTCTGGATTGAAATCAACCATCCCACCACCTGCATTTTCAATCAATCCCTCAGCAATGGGTGCCCAACTCTCAGTTAGAATTTCTCTACGCATGTATTGAATGTAATTCTTACCCATGTTGATATAGTTATCCATATAACTAAAGTTGAACGCATCATTATCATATACTGATTTCACACAAACAGCCAAGCAGACATAGGCATCTAGCAATGTTTCAGTGAAGTACTTTCTATTGCAATACTTAATCACATTCAACTGTGTGTTTTTCTCAACGATGTCATCTACGTATTGTTTTACCTCTG
>JACCDS010772163.1_pt1 | contig 29406 bp, 26 predicted proteins | sample 7446441 | NCBI WGS metagenome assembly JACCDS01 (sample SAMN15323445, study PRJNA562643) | freshwater metagenome | isolation source: river surface water | place: USA:Blue River Watershed | collected 2017-08-17 | reverse complement strand
CAGCAATGGGAGACGGTTGAACCATTAAGCGGCATTGACGGCCGCTGATCCTGTCCCTTTAAGTTTTTGGAAATGTCGTTATGCAATTAAGCCCTGTCGTGGTTGCGCTGGATTATGAAGACCAGCGCGCAGCATTGAATCTGGTCAGCCAGCTGGACCCGGCGTTATGCCGATTAAAAGTCGGCAAAGAAATGTTCAGCCATTTCGGCCCCGATTTTGTGCGTGAGTTGCAACAACGCCATTTTGATGTATTCCTCGATTTAAAATTCCATGATATTCCAAACACAGTCGCCAAGGCCGTCAAAGCCGCCGCTGATCTGGGCGTTTGGATGGTGAATGTGCACGCCAGTGGCGGTAGCCGGATGATGATAGCCGCTCGCGAAGCCCTGCAAAGCTTTGGCGCAGAAAAGCCACTGCTGATTGCTGTGACCGTGTTGACGTCGATGGAGCAGGCTGATTTACTCGAACTGGGCATTACACTGACGCCCGAACAGCAAGTGCTGAAACTGGCGGCGCTGACACATCAATCCGGTCTCGATGGTGTGGTGTGTTCGGCCCATGAAGCCCGCGCGCTGAAACAGCAGTTTGGTCAGGCGTTTCAGTTAGTCACCCCTGGGATCCGGCCAGCATTTGCCGGTGCAGATGATCAAAAACGCGTGATGACGCCGGCGCAGGCTGTCGCAGCTGGTGTGGATTACATGGTGATTGGTCGCCCAATCACCAAAGCGGCAGATCCACTGGCCGCCTTACAGGCGATTTATCAGGAATTAAACGCGGTTTAGACCGCCGACATAAGGACGCTTTATTGGATGCAGTCAACCTCAACATTCTGATCGCCGGTGCGCTATTCACGGTCAGTATCATTGCAACCTTAATCTCGGCGCGCTTCGGGGCGCCTTTGTTGCTGATATTTCTTGTAATGGGCATGCTGGCTGGCGAAGACGGAGTGTTGGGCATCCAGTTTGCGGACCCTGATCTGGCGCTGCTGATAGGTTCGGTGGCGCTGGTCATTATCTTGTTTGACGGTGGGATGCGTACGCATCCGGATCGGGTCAAAGTAGTGTTAGCACCGTCGGCAGCGTTGGCCACGGTCGGGGTGTTAATCACTTGTTTGGTGCTCGGTTTAGCGGCTATGTGGTTATTCCAGCTGACTTTACTCGAGGGACTGTTACTTGGTGCCATCTTAAGCTCCACCGACGCTGCAGCGGTTTTTTCTATCTTCCAGTCGGCCGGGCTCAATATCAAAGAACGGGTCGCGTCGACACTGGAAATAGAGTCGGGCAGTAACGACCCAATGGCGGTGATGCTGACCTTTACACTGGTCGCGGTGGTTGCCGGTGAAGCTGAACTTGGTTGGAGCACCGTGCTGGTTTTTGTGCAGCAGGCGTTGCTTGGCGCTTTGTTTGGTTGGCTAGGCGGTAGGGGGCTGATCTGGTTTTGCCGCAAGTTACCATTAAGCCCGGCATTCTTCCCACTATTTGCTATTTCCTACGCCTTGTTGCTTTACGGCCTGACCAACCAGTTTGGCGGCAGTGGCTTTTTAGCGGTTTACCTGGCAGGCTTTCTGGTCGGCAACGCGAGGTTGGCACCAGTTCAATACATTTTGCGTCTGCAGGATGGTTTGGCCTGGTTGAGCCAAATCATTATGTTTTTGATGTTAGGGTTGTTGGTGACGCCAAGTAAGTTACTGGACTATTTGTTGCCGGCAGTAGCCCTGGCTGGCGTGATGATTTTTGTTGCGCGGCCGCTCGCGGTGGTGCTGAGTCTGCTGCCATTTCGGTTTCCCAAACGTGACCAGATTTTTATTAGCTGGGTAGGGCTGCGTGGTGCTGTGCCGATTATTCTGGCCTTGATCCCCTGGCTTGCCGGTGTCCCCAATAAAGATTTGTACTTTAACGTCGCGTTTTTCGTCGTCATTGTTTCGCTGTTAATTCAGGGCTGGTCGATCGCGCCGGTTGCGCGCTGGTTACGGCTGGAAGTACCAAAAGAGCCAGGGCCGGATTATGTGATGCCACTAGAGGTAGTACAGAGTAACGACGTATTGCAGGTGCTGGCGTATCAGGTCAACGCAGATTCGCCGGTACTCGATACCGACTGGACGATGTTACCAGTACCTTCATCCGCACAGTTTTTGGGCCTGGTGCGCAATGGCGAGTGGATCCAATGTCTCAACTGTACACGCTTTAAAGCCAACGACACCTTGATGGTCATGGCCAAAGCGGCAGACAGCGCTGTGATCAGCGAAGTGTTATCCAGTTACGCAGCCGCAGCCAGCCAAAGCAAACAAGATTTCTTCGGTGAATTCGTGCTCAATGGTCAAATCACTTTGGCCGATTTGGGCGCTTTCTACACGATAGAATTCGGTGAATTAGATCCGTCGCAAACCATTTCAGATTACATTGGTAACCGGTTTTTCCGCCGTGTCGTGGTTGGCGACGACGTCCAGCTCGACCAATTAATCCTGACAGTCCGCCAGATTGACGAACAAGACCGCATTCTACAGGTCGGTATCAAACCAGCTTGATGGTGTTTTCAGGTTTAAAGCTGCATTTCAAATGCTTGTTTTTAACATTTGCTCATAGTAAAACAACGCATCAGAAATGTCCCATGATGAAAACATTACGTTAAATATCATATACTTAAAAAGGCCCGTTTACAAAATCGGGCCTTTCTGTTTTTATAGGATTCTGTTAACAATCGTTCCAAAATGGAACAAGGTCCGGCTATTACTGTGCCGGACTGGCGATCATTAAGGCTTCGTGCCGTGATACGGAGAAAAGTTTGAAATGAATGGTTTGAAACCAGAAAAACTTAAAAGAACTAAGATCCGTCTGACTTGGCCAGAACTTATCCTTTCCGTTGTCTTAATCATGTTGGTTGAAGGACTAATTTTTTACTTAGCAGCTATGCATAGTGGTAGTGTTTCAGCAATGAACTACGTCTCTTTTGCGGGTACTCTGCTTTCTATTGTCTTAGCTGTCATAGCAATTATTTACACGATGGTCGAATCATTAAAGCAATCGAATACATCAGAACAAATACTCAGTGGAGCGTTTGAGGTCAAAAATAGCGCGGGCGATATAGCAGATGAAGTAAAAAGCCTCAAAAAATTACGCATTGAAATAGAAAGTATTTCTAGGAATGTTGACGCTATAAAATCAAAAATCGATGACACTAATTCAGGTGTGCCTCCTAGTAATTCAGCAAGCATAGATGTTGAAAATCCAACAACAAAACTTATAGACATTGAATATCTGTCAATCATAGTGGGTTCCCACTTTTACCTCGGCCCGATATTGAATTCCCTCGCTATTCTGTGTGTCGTTAGCAGAATCAAGCCTAGGGAATTCCTAGACGATCAGACATTCGTTAATGCTATGTGGAAAGCGCATAACGAAACCAATCTTGAGTATGAGGCTTTTAAAGTCGCTTTTTTTGTGTATTTAAGGATGTTGGATGGACTTGATGTAATTAGGATAGATAGCGCCGGTTTTTACTTCTTTAACCCGGCAGTCGAGCAGGATAAATTGCTTAGAATTTTTGATAAATATCTCCCTCTTGATGATGGTCTTAGAAGTGACGAGCGCACTAGAAATGAAATTGTGAATATGGTGCTACAAAAAATAGAGAAGCTCTTTCAATAGTTGGCTTTTTAATGTTTGCAGGAGGCAAAGCCTACGCGCACCGCGCTCCATCAGGGGGCTTTGCCCCCTAATAACCCCGTCCCGTTATCCTTTGGCAGTTCAGGCTGCGCATAAGCCATCGAATCCGGCATACAGGTCAGGTCCAGAATCCGTTTATCAATCCGCACCACAGCGGTACAGTCACCCAGCTTTTTAACGGCATAGCTTTTCGGATAGAACGGCTCTCCGTCAGCGGTCACAAAAGCCATATTCACACCCGGCGACGTTTTCTCATATCCGGCGATATAAATCTGGCTCTGCTGGGCTTCGGGTTCCGGCTTGGGGCCGTCACCCGTTTGCCCACGCGGGACATTTTCGGGCTTTGGATAATGATACTCATACGGTGCAACTGGCTTAGCATCGCAGCTGCCAAACAGCAGCTTGTAAGCATCGTTGCACAACGAAATCATTGTTCTTATTTGCGTATCATGTAGCCAAAAACCAGGTAAAAAGACGAGCAGGGCGCTGATATCTTTAGAAGAATACTTGCCAAAATCTACACATAAATAGCTGTATTCATTCACTTTTCACAGTCAATTCGGCCTGAATTTGCTGTTGAATTTCAGTGACTTGATAGCTCGATTTTGCCGCGAAACGGACTAATGGCAAGCCGGCGGTCGCGCATACAGAAGCAATCAACGAGTCGCGATGTTGTGTTTTGGTTTTTTGATGGCTCTTGTCGTCGAGCTCAATTACCGCAACGACTTCAAGTATTTGTTTATTGCACAGCACAAAATCAAAGTGCTTGGCGGAAACTTTGTTAAAGGCAATTTGCCAGTGACTTTTGCTCAGTCCTTTGGCTGGTAACAAAATATCGGCGATGCGGACTTTACCAAAGATCCGGTATTGATCTGCAACCGCTAAATCCAGCACACCAAGAAAAGAACGCTCTGCGGGTGTAAACAACGTATTGTTCAGAAAATATTTATACGGCTGGCCAGCAGCGTTGTTTTTACCAAATAACAGTTTCAGCACGACTAGCAATAAAATAACGCCGAAAAGAAACAACATAGAATCAGACATAAAGCTCTCCATAGCAGTGGAATTTTTAAGATACACACGAGTGCAATCCAGCACAGCGTCAAAGTCAATTTGCCACAAATGACAAACACAGAATAGTCTTTAACTTTTATTGGGTTACGTAGCTACAGCTGCGTAATCATTTCACATAACTAATACATTAGCGGACATGCCACAGCGCTAAATCACAGCGGTATTCGTTTGAGTTAAAAAAAATGCAGGTAACTAAGAAGATCAGTGGATAATCCCATAGCTTTTTGTAAATTAGACAAATAGATAATTCATTGATATCTATATAGATGTATGTGTTTTGCCCAAACACTATATATCCCATAATGTATATTATGTTAAATAGTATTATGCGGAAGCAGTCTGTCAGCAGCCCTATACTCAAAAGATAATCAATGGCTGCGCTCGCTTCACCGAGTGCCGTATTCAGGCGCGCTGCATTCCTAATCCGCCTCTATCGCAACCTCATTTCCAATTGGCTGATACAAACTTGGTTTGTTGATTGGGATGGCCTGTAGCCCTGTGTAGATCTTTGGTTGCAGTAAGTTATTGAACTGATTGATATCGCTGTCAGAATCCAGCCATAGGTCAAATGCGCTTAGTGGTAACATCATTGGCATGGCTTTGCTGTGAAATGGCAGCAGCTTCGGGTGTGGCGCTAAGGTGATGATTGAACAGGAATATGTAAGTTCGCCAGTGCTTCTATCCAGCCAGGTGCGGTAAAGACCGGCGAATGCCAAGGCGCGTTGGCCAATGAAGTCAGTGTAGAGACTGACGCCCTGCACTATTTCTGTTTCACCAAAACCGCTGGCTGGAATAATACAACGTTGCTGGCGATACGCCTGAAAACCCGCACTGCCACGAACATGGAGTTTGTCGGATCTGGTGTTAAAACTGGTGTATGGGCCTGGTTTAAACCCTTGTTCTGTTTGTTCCAGCAGCAGCCACCAGATGGCATCCTGTAGCCGGCGCTGGCCATCTTGTTGCAGCAGCATGGTCACCAAATTAGTCGCCCGGATAAATCGCCCGGTTCTGACTGGCAGATGCAGCGCCAATTGTTCAGGTGCTGCATCATTGCTTGCCGTTCTTGGATACAAGTGGATGCCGAGCTGTTCGAGCAGCTCAATCAGTAGTGGATTATCCGTGACATTCAGCCGACCGCACATGGCTATTCCCGTGTTTTTACAGCATCACCACACTATATAACCAAAGGTCGCTGTCTGCGTACAACTCTTATCCGCAGCTATGGATACCGCAGCAGATGTTAATGCTGTTGCGGCGCATGTCCGGCATGCATGTTGACGGTTGCACCAAAGGCATCCAGTAACGCTTTGTCGGTCGCGCTGACTGCTTGCTCGGCACTTTGCAGTGCACGGACAAAATCAGCGGCCGCTGCCGGTGTCATACCTAATTGCTGCCATAACGTTTGTTGCAAAATACCGGCGCCGCCGCAAAGGACCAATTGCCATTGCTGATGGCTGCGCTTAAACACCGCACGGCCTCCCTTGCCTTGATGCCACCAATCGGCAACGGCAAAATCGCCGTCGATATGGGTAGGTCCTAATGTTAACGGGTGCTGATGACTGTGCCAGGTTCTATTCATATGACCATGAATTTGTTCAAGATCTGTACCTGCTTTTTCCTGAGTGACAGCCTGAGCGACTGCCGGATGCTGCAAGGCTGCAACATCCGGTATCAACAGCGCTAAACCGCCAACCAGTAACAAACTATGCAGCGGGCGCATCAGAACTGCCCATCCCAATTCCACTGCGCTTTTAACCAGGCTGTGCGCCCTGGTTCATTGACGCGTAACGTCTGGACATAACCCGGGATGCCGCCGCCCATGCCGTTGCCCGCAGCACGGCTAACAAACTCGGCATAAGTACGATCGAGCAGATTGTCGACGCCGGCGGTCAGCAGCAAGCTTGCTACCGGACGCCAGCTGCCGTTGAATGACACCACAGCAAATCCTGGCGTTGAACCCAGATCTTTGCCAACGATATTACCTTTGTCGCGATCGAAATAACTTTGCGCGCCAACAATACGCACTAACGAACCCACCGACCAGTTATCCTGCGCGTAACTGAGACCCAGTTTGATTTCCAATGGGGAGATCTGTGGCAATGCAGTACCGTCGGTGTCGTTGTCACCACGGGTATAAGCCACTGTCACGTCGGATTGCCAATGATGAGAAAATTTCTGCTGAACACCCAGTTCAGCGCCATAACTGCTGGCATCGATGTTTCTGACAAAACCGTTTGATTTCATCATGTTGCTATAGTCGACCAGAATATAGTCACTAATTTCATTGTAAAACGCTGAGACTGACCATTCAGTGTTTGCATCTTTAAACAAATAACCGGTATCGAGCTGCGTCGTTTGTTCCGGCGCTATGTCCAAAAACGCACTTTTCGATTTGATGCCCTCTTTAGCGATCAATTCCCAATAATCGGGGAAACGTGCGGTGCTGCCGACGCCGATATACCAACTGGCCGGAATTGCGCTGAACTGGTGTTCATAACGGACAAAACCGCTGTGCAAGTCATCATCGCGCCGCTGTCCGGCAGTTGGGTTTGGTATTGAACTCATCATGCCAGCGATTTTCAGCCGCTCGTCTGTCGCCTGCCATTGGTCCAGCCGGTAGCCGGCGGCGACTGCGTCAAACTGGGCCAGCTGAAAGCGCCATTCTGCGAAAACACCGACCTGAGAAATTTCTGCATCATCGAGCAATGCGCTAAAAACACCTGAAGCCGGTGCCGAGCGAGAACTGTGACCACTGTCCTGCTGATCTGCGCCCAGCGTCACTTTGTAATTCATTGACGGAGTAAAAATGGCACTGAGGCGCCCGCCTTTGGTATCGCGCAGCAAGTTGGCATAACCCATCATGCCTGGCTTGCGCAATTGCTGGTCGTCCATCAGGTGGTCGACTTCGTTGTCGAACCAATGGAATTTAACCTGCTCGAGCCAAGGCGTGATATTGGTTTTTTCCACCCGCAGATTCAGGCTATCGCGCAGGAAACGCGTGCCATCCATGCCACGATCGGCATAAGCCGCTTCGCCGTCACTGCGCGCACCGGATAGCTCTACTTTGGTATCCACGTCCGGCGTCCAGCCAACTGCGATATTGCCGCTGTAGCGCTGATAACGCGAATGCACGTCGTTGCCGTCTCCATCCTGATAGTCATCCGAGGTGGAGTTGCTACCACTGAGCAGCACATAACCATTTTGCTGACCGAACTGCAGATCGGCCAGTTCGTCATGGCGGCCAAAACTTGCGGTGGTCAGGCTGCTATGTGTGCGAAAACCCGCTTGTTCAAAAGGCGCGACGTTACGGTCAAACAGGATCACCGCAGCGGAATGCCCGGCACCATGCGCCACCGATTGCGGGCCTTTGATCACAGTCATTGAATCATGTAATTCCGGGTAAATATAAGCCGTTGGCGCGTCCATCCGGAAGTTACAGCCGCCGAGAATATTTTCGCCATCAACCAGAATACCAAGGCGCGACCCGGCCATGCCGCGGAACACGGCATCACCGTCGGCACCGCCTTTACGTGTGACAGAAAACCCAGGGATGGTCTTCAGATAGTCGGCACCATCGTGCGCCGGCAAGGGTTGACGCGGCGCTTTCGGGTCCATCACCAGCTGGCCTGGCCCGTTCAGAACAACACCAGTGACCTGAACACGTTCGATGTCTTTTTCCGCTTTGGCATCAGCTGCATGCGCGGCAGTATCCGCCAGAACAGTAGCCGGCAAACAAAACAGGCTCAGCGCTAACGTCAGACGAGATAATTTGTATGAAGAGAGAAATGGATTCAGCGTGGTCACGGCACATACCTTTTAAAAAATGCATGTGCCTGATTTTACGGAAAAGTTCCTTTTGCCCCTATATGGCAAATTGTCGCAGCCGCTGTCACCCGGAGTAGATCCTGAGCTCTACAGCAGGATGTAATCATTACCTTGCCGTGCTGGCGCATAATCGCCTGGCACCAGCTGAACATAACGACCGGCCACAGCATCAATGGCGATGCAATCGTCAACGTCATACAGATTATCGGTGTGCGGTTTGTCCCACTGCCGCGGCATGCGCTGTTTGCCGAGCTGTTTCGCCTGGACCGGGTTTTCCGCGACGACCAGCAAATACTGATGATCCTCGCCAAAGCTGCCGGGTAAATAACCACCGAGGTTAATGAAATAGAGACGTGGGTCTCCGGCTTTGGGTGCGACGTCGCTAAAATGCAGTTGATAACCATCGACGCCCTGCACTTGCCACCAGGAATCAATGTGCAAACCTTTGGCTGCACCGAACCATTGCTGTCTGAGCTGCTCATGGCAATCACTGAGCTGCTCACCAAAAGTAAACACAACGTCATGGACTTCGATTTTCGCTGCCGGGTGTTTGCCACCCAACATCACCACAAATAACATCCGTTTTTCCTATTGCGCCTCTCACTGCGGCCAAGCTTAATGAAAACTGGCCGCAGGTCAACTCAGCGAAGAACTTGCCGGACTAACTTTTGTTAAAACGCAGTGATTTGCTGAAAAACATCCCACTTTGGCAGTTTTTATCTGGCGTCTCGCCGGGCTTCACCACACGTAGTTGGTCGAAACTACCTTCCGGCAATTGTGCGGTAATTTGCTGTTCAAAGGTTTTAGCGACTTTGCTGATCTCATCACCATACTGGCTTATAGCGTCAATATCGCCCTGATAGCTGTCAGTAATATCTTCGATGCGTTCGGCTGTCATACGGGTTTGTTCTAACAAAGTTTCGTCCGGCATCCGATCCCTTTTGGTTTGTTGCTCAAGTTCTGCGCTCAGCTGCTCCATTTTATCCTGATGCGGCCCAAGCGCCTTACTCATCTGATCCAGCGGGATTTGTAGCTGGTCCATTTTCAGTTCTGCTTTTTTTAGGTTTTGCCAGGCGTTGAGTTCAGCTGCCGTCAAAGGCCGTTCGGACAGTAACTTACAGTCTTTGAGTACTTGCAGTTTGTAGTCGGTTGGCGCTGATTGTTGTGCTGCAAGTGCCAGTCCGCAGCTGCTGAGCAGCACTATGGCCAATGTGAAACGATGAAAATAATGGGTTGGAATGTAACGCTGCTTGATGGATTGCATAAAGACCTCGGGCTATCAATGAAATGATGATGCTGGTTGGTCGTAGCGTGATTTAAAAAAGTTGGTCAGTGGATAAGAAAAAACAGCAGAAAAAAACGGCGAAGCACAGGGTTGCGTTTCGCCGGTCTTTTGGTCGTGCTTACGTCGGTTTGTGCTTAGCTGCTGACGCGCTTATACAAACGGTATTCTGGTTTCCAGAAATTGCTGTTTATTTTACGCATCAAACGCTCGTCATCCATTTCCAGTGCATGGCCTTGGGCCATCGCCATTTTGGCAACTGCAAAAGCGATTTCTTTCGATAACTCAGATAATTGTGTTAACGGAGGCAGAATGCCGCCCTCGCCTGTATTGGCCAGCGGTGACGCCGCCGCCAAGGTTTCGCTAGCCACCCGCAACATATCGTCGCTGATATGACGAGCTTTACAGGCCAGTACACCCAGCCCGATACCCGGGAAAATGTAACTGTTGTTACACTGCGCAATAGGATAAGTTTTGCCATTGTATTCAACAGGTTTAAATGGGCTACCGGTAGCGATAATCACTTCACCTTCAGTCCATTCAATGACTTTTTCTGGCCGTGCTTCAATCTGTTTGATTGGATTACTGAGCGGCATAATGATTGGCAGCGCGCAGTTTTTCTTCATCGCCTTGATGACGGCTTCAGTGAAGAGCCCGGCAACGCCAGATACACCAATTAAGATGTCGGGTTTGGCACAGTTCATCACATCACGCAGCGAGGCATAATCGCCACTGAAAGACCAATGGCTGATCGCCGCTTTGGTTTGCACCAGCGCTTGTTGGAAGTCACGTAGATCTTCCATCCCCTCGGTTAACAGGCCATGACGGTCGACCATAAAGACCTGACCGCGTGCGGTGGCGTCATCAAGACCTTCGCTGACCATTTGGCTGATCACTTGCTCGGCAATACCGCAGCCGGCAGATCCTGCACCGACAAATACCACTTTCTGCTCAGATAATTTGCTGCCTTTTGAACGACAGGCGGCCAATAACGTACCGACTGTGACCGCTGCAGTGCCCTGAATATCGTCGTTAAAACAACAAATCTGGTCACGGTAGCGTTTCAATAATGGCATCGCATTGGGCTGCGCGAAGTCTTCAAACTGCACCATTGCTTCCGGCCAGCGCCTTTTGACGGCTTTGATAAATTTGTCGACGAACTCATAGTATTCGTCGCCACTGATACGACGGTGGCGATTACCCATATAAAACGGGTCATTCAGCAGTTTTTCGTTATTGGTACCAACATCCAGACAAACCGGTAAGGTATAAGCTGGGCTGATGCCGCCACAGGCGGTATACAGTGACAGTTTGCCGATCGAGATCCCCATGCCGCCAATGCCTTGATCGCCAAGGCCCAATACGCGCTCACCGTCGGTAACCACAATGACTTTGACTTTTTTCTTGGTGGCGCTGCGCAGCACGTCGTCTAACTGATCGCGGTCGCTGTAGGAAATAAACAGGCCACGGGCGCTGCGGTAAATGTCAGAAAAGCGCTCACAGGCATCACCAACCGTTGGTGTGTAGATGATCGGCAGCATTTCTTCGAGGTGGTTTTGCAGCAGGCGGTGAAACAAAGTTTCATTATTGTCCTGTACCACACGCAGATAAATGTGTTTGTTGATCGGCTCTTCAAATGACGAATATTGCATGTAAGCACGCGCGGCTTGCTCTTCAATGCTTTCATACCGCGGTGGCAACAGGCCGGTTAAGTTAAATGCAGCACGCTCTTCACGGCTAAATGCACTGCCCTTGTTCAGTAAAGGCGTTTCCAGCAGCGCTGGGCCGGCATAATGGGTGTACAAAGGGGTGTTATCTGCTTGACTCATAATATTCCCGGAAATAGCGGCCATCTGGCGAAAAGTGGGCGGATTCTACCGCTGTTCTAACCCTGTAGTAAAATTTCAGACAACTGGTCGGACATTTGCGGCTACCGGTGGCTACCCGTTATTTGTTGTTGCCTTACCAGCAATCGTAGCGCTCTGACCTTAGCGTTTAAATTTGGTTTCCAGGATCACTGATGAATTAGTTCTTTCAACGCCATCCAGATCACCAATTTGATCCAGCAAGTGACTGAGCTGCTCAGTGCTTTGTGCCTGTACCACTGCAATCAGGTCGTACTCCCCGCTGATGGCATACAATTCAGCGATCTGCGGGATTTGCTTTAGCTCATTATTGGTTTTAACCGTCAGCTTTTGTTTCACCTTGATTGAGACATGGGCCGACACTAAAGATTTTGTATAGCTGTCGCCATAGTCCAACACGTAACCGCGGATCACGCCGGTTTGCTCGAGCCGGGCAATACGGGTTTGCACGGTAGAGCGAGATAAATCGAGCAGTCTCGCCAGGTCTGACACGCTCGATCTGGCGTTGGTTCTCAGCAGTGCCAGCAGTCGCTCATCTTCTTTGCTTAGCATTTTGTCAAATCTCTCCGTCAATATGTCAAAACAAAACCAACATTTGACGATAATGATACTGCAGTTTGACGACCCTGCCCAATATAATAATGAGATTACGTCCCGGAATGCTGCATGCCTGCAATGTTCTTGCAAAGAGCAAAGCGACTCCGGGCTTCAAAAGCCGCTTCAGACGGCGACAACACTCACGAGGAATTCGCAATGCAATTAACCCGCGCCCTGTTTGATGAAGTTATGGTCCCCAACTACGCCCCGTCACCGATTATTCCGGTTCGTGGCCTTGGCTCCCGGTTGTGGGATCAGCAGGATCGCGAGTTTATCGATTTTGCCGGCGGCATCGCCGTCAACTGTTTGGGCCATTGCCATCCGGTGCTGGTGAACGCACTGACTGAACAAGCCAATAAGTTATGGCACTTATCTAACACAATGACCAACGAACCGGCCTTAGCGCTGGCACAACGTTTGGTCGACACCACTTTTGCTGAGAAAGTCTATTTCGCCAACTCGGGCGCTGAAGCTAACGAAGCAGCACTGAAGCTGGTCCGTCGCGTGGCGCTGAATAAATTCGGTGCAGAAAAATCGCAAATCATCGCCTTTAAAATGGGCTTCCATGGCCGGACATTATTTACTGTGACCGTTGGTGGCCAACCGGCTTATTCCGATGGCTTTGGGCCAAAACCGGCTGATATCGACCACGCCGAATACAACAATCTGGACAGCTTAAAAGCACTGATCTCAGACCGTACCTGTGCCGTGGTGTTAGAACCACTGCAAGGTGAAGGCGGTATCATCAGCCCAAGTAAAGAATTTATTCAGGGTGTGCGTGAGCTGTGTGATCAGCATAATGCCCTGCTGGTGTTTGATGAAGTACAAAGCGGCGTTGGCCGGACCGGCGAGCTCTATGCCTATATGGGCCTTGGCGTCACGCCTGACGTGTTAACCACGGCTAAAGCCCTCGGTGGCGGTTTCCCGATTGGTGCTATGCTGACCACCACTGAGCTGGCTAAACATTTAGTCGTCGGTACTCACGGCAGCACTTACGGCGGTAACCCGCTGGCCTGTGCGGTCGCGCTGGCGGCTTATGACACCGTGAACACGCCGGAAGTGCTGAACGGCGTAAAAGCCCGTGAGAAGCTATTTAAAGACGCTCTGCATGCTATCAATGCCAAATACCAGGTGTTTAGTGAAGTGCGCGGTCAGGGTCTGCTGATTGGTGCTGCGCTCAGTACCGAGTGGGCCGGCAAGTCACGTGACTTTATGCTGGCTGCTGCCGAACAAGGTTTGCTGGTATTGATGGCTGGCTATAACGTGGTGCGTTTTGCCCCGTCTCTGGTGATCCCAGAGCAAGATATTCTCGACGGCATGGCGCGTTTTGAAGCGGCGATTGCCAAACTGGTCGCGACTCGCGGCTGATCTGTAACAAGAACAAGCCGGCATCTGAGGCCGGCTTTTGTCAGGACTTTTTCATGTTATTGATCCGCCCTATTACCCAAGCCGATTATCCGGCGCTGATGCAAATCGCCATCGAATCCGGTGCCGGTTTTACCTCATTGCCGGTTAACGAACAAAAACTAAAACAGAAAATTGCCCATTCCGAACACAGCTTTGGTATCGATACCGAGCAGCCCGGCAATCAGGGATACCTGTTTGTGCTGGAAGACACAGAAACCGGCGAGATCTTAGGCACGTCGGGCATCGAAGCATCGGTTGGTCTAACGACTCCGCTGTACCACTTTCACAAAAGCACCGTGGTGCACCATAGCAACGAGCTGAACGTCTATAACCCGGTTGAAGTGCTGACCATGTGCAACGACTACACCGGTGTTTCAGAGATTTGTACGCTATTCCTGCGTGAACCCTACCGCAGCGGCATGTATGGCCGTTTCTTGTCGAAAGTCCGTTTTATGTTTATGGCGGACCATCCGAAACGTTTCTCTAAAATCGTCATTGCCGAGATGCGCGGCATGGCCGATGAAAATGCGCTGCCACCGTTCTGGCAATGGTTGCAGTCGTATTTTTTCAGTATCGACTTCCCGACCGCCGACCATATGATTGGCATTGGCAACAAAGGCTTTATTGCTGACCTGATGCCGCGTCACCCGATTTATGTGTCGCTGCTGCCAAAATCGGCGCAGGACGTGATTGGCCAGGTGCATGTCAATACAGCGCCAGCTTTGAAATTGCTGGAAAATGAAGGCTTTATCCACCGTGGTTATGTCGATTTGTTTGATGCCGGCCCAACGGTTGAAGCGCAGCTCAAACAAATTAAATCGGTACGCAGCAGTCACCGGATTAAAGTTGCGATTGGTGCGCCGGTGGAAGGCCCGACGCTTGCGATCTCGAATCCACAGGTTGCCGCCTTTCGTGCCACCATCAGCAATCAGGCACAGCTGGATGGCGATGTGTTGATCATTACACAAGCGATTGCCGATGCACTCAACATCAATGCCGGCGACGAAGTACGTTATTTAAATCTGGATAGAGGTGCCAAATGAGTCAGCCGCAGACAATTATTCAGGGGTTACAGCTGATCAATGGTCAGTGGCAAGCAGGTGCTGGCGCGCTGTTTCAATCCGTTGACCCGGCGACAAGCCAGGTGATCTGGCAAGGCCAGGCAGCCGATGAACAGCAAGTGCAGCAAGCTTATCAAGCTGCCCGCACGGCATTTTATAGCTGGTCCAGTCGGCCGTTGACTGAGCGTATCGCCATTGCTGAAGCCTTTGCCGAACAGCTTAAAGCCAACACTGAAGCCCTAGCGCGCACTATTGCGCTCGATACCGGTAAATCATTATGGGAAAGCCGCACTGAAGTTGCGGCGATGATTGGCAAAATTGCTATTTCGGTTAAAGCCCACCAGGAACGTACCGGCACTGTGGAAAATCCGATGCCGGGCGCGCGGGCGTTTATCCGGCATAAACCGCATGGCGTGGTCGCGGTCTTTGGCCCTTATAACTTTCCGGGGCATTTACCGAATGGGCATATTGTACCGGCGCTGATCGCTGGTAATACGGTGCTGTTTAAGCCATCAGAACTCACGCCGTTAGTGGCGCAGCATACGCTGGAACTTTGGCAGGCTGCTGGTTTACCGGCTGGTGTGCTGAATTTACTGCAAGGCGAAGTGGCTACCGGGAAAGCGATTGCGAATTTACCAGGCATCGATGGCCTGTTTTTCACCGGTAGTTCAAACACCGGGCATTTATTGCATAAACAATTCGCCGGTCATCCCGGCAAAATTCTGGCGCTGGAAATGGGCGGCAACAACCCACTGATCGTCAAAGACGTGGCCGACGTGAAAGCCGCAGTGCATGACATTATTCAGTCCGCTTTTATCACCAGTGGCCAGCGCTGTACTTGTGCCCGCCGTCTGTTTATTGAACAGTCTGCTAATGGCGATGCCATTTTGGCGGCGTTAGTGAGCGCAACAAAACAGCTAGCGGTTGGCGCACCCTTTGCCGAACAGCAGCCGTTTTATGCCTCAATGATTAGCAGCAAAGCGGCGGCCGGCATGGTCAAAGCGCAGGCGGATATTGAAGCGCTTGGTGGCGTATCGTTAGTGCGCTTAACCCAGCTCGATCCTGCATTGGGTTTTGTCACGCCAGGCATTATCGACGTGACGCATGCGGCAGCATTACCGGATGAAGAACATTTTGGCCCGCTGTTAAAAGTATACCGTTACAGCGATCTGCATAGCGCTATTGATGAAGCCAACAACACCAGTTTTGGTTTGTCGGCCGGTTTGCTGGCGGACAGCGCCGCCGATTACGAGCTGTTTTTCAGCCGGATCCGGGCTGGTATCGTCAACTGGAACAAACCAATTACTGGCGCATCCAGCAGTGCGCCATTTGGCGGCATTGGTGCCAGTGGTAACCATCGTGCCAGTGCCTATTATGCCGCGGACTATTGTGCATACCCGGTTGCCTCGGTTGAAGCCGACAAAGTCAGTCTGCCGGCGACCTTAAGCCCGGGACTGAGTCTCTGAGCGGGTTGCTCATTCGCAAAATTTCGACGACAAGTTTTATTAAGATCAAAGTAGTTCCGGCCACAGGCGTTAAAATCTGTGGCCTTAGCAGTAAATAACAGGCAAACCCATGCATAGCAATTTTAAAGATTTATTCGCCGCTCTGTGGCAAGACTACGTGCAACTGAATCCTTCTGCAGAGCAGATCCATGCCCTGCTCGGTTCAGGCCAGCAAGACGATGTGATCAATGACCATATCGCGCTGCGTACTTTTAATCTGGACAAAGTGGGTCTCGATAAACTGGCCGCGCATTTTATTGCAGTGGGTTACAAGGAAGCGGGCGAATATCATTTTGAAGCGAAAAAGCTGTACGCCAAGCATTTTGAGCATCCGGATCCAACGGCGCCAAAAGTGTTTATCTCCGAATTACTGGTAGAAAAATGCTCGCCAATGCTGCAGCAAGCGGTGCAGAAGTTAGTTGATCAAATCCCGGTTGAAGCCGTGACTGCAGAGAACTTTATCTATTCAGGCCGCCACTGGAACATTGACCAGGCGACTTACCGTCTGCTGCTGGAAGAAAGTGAATACGCCGCCTGGATGGCTGTATGGGGCTTCCGCGCCAACCATTTCACTGTATCAGTCAATGCCCTGCAGAATTTCACCAGCCTGCAAAGTGTCAATCAGACCTTAAAAGATGCCGGTTTCCCGCTCAATACCTCTGGCGGTGAAATCAAAGGTTCAGCGGACGTGTTGCTGGAGCAATCCTCAACGCTCGCCGATGAAGCCGAAGTGGCTTTCACCGATGGCGTGTTGTCGGTACCAAGCTGCTTCTATGAGTTCGCGCTGCGTTATCCAACTGCAGACGGCTCGCTCTACACCGGTTTTGTTGCAGCTTCTGCTGACAAAATCTTTGAGAGCACCAACGCTCGCTGAGCCTGATGGCTCTGAGCATCCGGACAGCTGGTTTGATTTGCCGGGGGGCAGATCGCTGGCAGTCTGACGACCCAGAATTCACCTCAAGAGTGTGTCAATTGAAGTGGATGTAGAAAAAGCAAACGGGCCAGCGGGCCCGATTGTGCTTATCAGAGGTTAATCACCGCCAGCATTTCTTCGCCAGCTTCATCCCAGCCGGTTTCGAAAAAACCTAAACTTGCGTAAAAATCTTTTGCCACCGGATTTGTCGGTACATAACAAATCTCAATCTGCTGGACCCCAGCCATCTGCCTGATTTCGTTAATAGCCTGCTTTAACGCTGCTCGACCAATACCTTGCTGCTGGAACTGCTGGTCAACCATCAGGCGCCAGATTGACACCCGCTGCGGCGTTTCCTGCACCCACATGATAAAACCCACCAGTTGTTCCTGCTGATAAATTGCCCGCGGAAAACAACCCGGCTCATACGAGGCCTCCACCAACGACCACAAATTCGATGCCAGATAACTTTCCTGGCTTTGGTGCAGTGTTAAATCGCAGACAGCCTCGTAGTTATCTCTGTCTACCGGCGCCAGCCGGACCAAATTGACTTGAATATTGGGCATGTAATTGAATTGGTTTAACTGTGAATGGCTAGTAAATTGGGTTGCTAACGGCCAATTTCAACTCAAAAATCGCCCACCGTTAGCCACTGCTGACAACGTTGCCAGAATTCAGCCGCCGCTTGTGGCTGATAACCCTTAGAGTGCGGATTGATAAAACCATGTGACTGCTGCCAATGCTGCTGTTGGAGCTGTGGATACTGCTGTAACAACAATTGTAATGCCCGGACATCAAAATGCAGTTCGTCCGACCATAGACAAGTAACAGGCCATTGCGGCGCTAAGGCACTGTAATGCCGGATTTGACCACCATAACACAACAAGGCTTTGCCGGCGCCTGCCGTGGCCGTACTTAACACCAACCAAAGTGCAGCGGCACCCGCGCTGAAGCCAAGCAGCAAGTCCGCTGGATATGCTTGTAACCTGTTCAGGATCTGTGCTTGATAACGTTCCAGCCCGCCCTGCTGGATAAACGCCTGATAGGCCAGCTGGTCATCGGCAAACACCGGCACGGATAAGCAACTATCAGGCTGGCAGATGTCGATGACCAGCTGTTGATTATCAGCCTGCAGTGCTGCCAGTGCCTGCTGTAACGCCGCAGTGGCACCAAAAATGTCTGTTGCAACCAATAGTCGGCGTGGCTGTTTCATCAATAGATCCAAATTAAAATTGATCCAGAGGTAACTTCAGATAACGAATGCCGTTCGCTTCCGGCACAGGCAATTCACCGGCTTGCATATTGACCTGTACTGAGGGCAGTAGCAGCTTGGGCATACTGAGAGTTGCATCACGAGCAGTGCGCAGTGCGACAAAGTCGGCTTCAGACCGGCCTTGCCCGACATGGATATTTGCCGCTTTTTGCGCACCAACACTGGTTTCATTAGCGACGTCCGGCCGACCCGGCGCACCGTAGTCATGACACATCAACATACGGGTGTCGTCCGGTAACGCAAACAGCTTTTGAATAGAACGGTACAAAGTAGCGGCATCGCCACCCGGGAAATCACAGCGCGCCGTGCCGTAATCCGGCATAAACAAGGTGTCGCCGACAAACAATAAATCTTCAATGAGATAAGACACACAAGCAGGCGTGTGCCCCGGCGTATGGATAATTTTGATGCTGGTGCGGCCGAGCGGTAATGTGGTGTTGTCAGCCAGTAATAGGTCAAAAGGCGCGCCGTCTGCTTGCGAAGGTAGCGCGAATAATGCGGAAAAGACTTTTTGCACCCGACAGATTTGATCACCAATGCCAACCTGCGCCCCGCCACCGCACAACCTTTTCAATGCCGCCGCAGCGCTGAGATGATCAGCATGCACGTGAGTTTCCAGAATATACATTAAGTTCAGCTGGCGGCTTTGGATCTCGGCCACCACCTGCTCTACGCCTGTGGTTGCGGTGCGTCCTGAAGCCTGGTCAAAATTCAGCACCGGATCTATCACCACAGCCGCTTGAGTGCTGGGCTCCCACACCAGGTAGGTGAAGGTACTACTGTCTTTATCGAAAAAAACTGAAAATTGCAGCGGGATCATGTCGACGTCCTGGCGCGAAGCAGCGCATTAAACCGGATACGAGCAAACTATACCAAATGTCTTCTATAACTTTAATAACTATGATTATTCTAAAATTGCATATAGCAACGACTTTGCCGAGTAAACAAGCAGTTAACAACGTCCAGATGGCTAAACGGCCTCACTGTCACATTTATGTCATCTAAGCCTCCTAAGCTCTTGGCAGTTTTTGCCGGGACTTCGGCGCAATGACGGAACACTGACGATGAAAATTGCACAAAGACTTATGTGGGTAATGGGTGGTACCACAATCAGCGCGATGTTGCTGGCAGTCGGGATCAGCAGTTCGATGGCCGGCCGCTCTGCAGAAGCAGCGCTCAGTAGTAGTATTGACCAGCGTTTTCTGGCAGTAGCTACCGGCCGGCGTCAGGCATTGGCTCAGTACATGGACCAGCAGCGCGATATGCTGCAGAGTCTGGCGCACAACCGGATGACGCAGGAAGCACTGCAGGCGCTGCGCAATCCCTATCAGTCATACCGGTATGAGGTGGAGAATCCGGGACTCGATGCCCTGCGTGCGGAAGTTACGCAATGGTATCAACAGCAATACCTTCCGCTTGCGGCTCAGCAACAGGCGAAGCCTGATGTGACCAGCTGGCTGAGTAAAGCTTCGCTCGAGACCTTGTTATTGCAACGTTATTATTTGGCCACTAATCCATACGGCGCAGCAGCGCTGACAAAATTGGTAGACCGGGCAGACGGATCTGTCTACGGACAGCAACATAAACGATTCCATCAGAGTTTTCGCGAAATCGTCAGCCGGCTGCACTATGACGAACTGTATCTGGTCGACGCCCAGTCCAAAGCGGTGTTGTATTCGGTGAATAAAAGTCCGGTGTTTGCCACTTCGTTACAAGATGGCGCCTTTGCCAATACGCAACTGGCACAATTGGTCCGTCAGGTGATCAAAAATCCGGCGAATGGCTGGCAGGTATCAGCGGCCGCTCCGTTCAGTGGCCAATTTGATCAGTTGACCATGTTTATGGCCGCACCGGTTTTCAGCCCACAAGACCAAAAAATCAGCGGCGTACTGGTCGCGCAATTGCCTCTCTCTACCGTCAGCCAGCTGATGTCAAATGGCAAGAACTGGCCAGCAATAGGTCTTGGCGACAGTGGCGACAGTTTCTTGCTGGATGCTGCCGGACAGCAGATGACCACCAGCCGGAACGCACAACAGCCAATTCCAGACGCGACTGAAGTTGCGACCTTGCTACAAGGTAAACAACAATCTAAACAAATTCGGGCGGCAGATGGCGATCGCTGGTTGCAACGCAGTGAAGCGATTGATCTGGGCGGGCATCCGTTGTTGCTGGTCACGCAACAACGCAGTGAGGAGCTTTATCAGTCACTGAAGCAACTGAATCAACAACTTTGGTACAGCAGCGCCCTGACCGCGTTACTGCTTGGTATTGCCGTGTTCTGGTTGACCCGCCGGCTTGGTATCGGCATTGCGCGTCCACTGGAACAACTTTCGGCACAGCTGGCCGATGCAGCCGAGCATAAAGACCTGCGTCAACAATTTGCACCGCAGCGTGACACCGAATTGGACCAAACCACGACGGCGCTGCAACAGCTGTTCAGCCGATTGTCGACACTGCTTCGTGGCGTGCAGCATGCCGGTCAGCAAAGTCAGGAGCTGGCAGCGCAGAACCTACAAATCAGTATGCGCAGTAAAACTGCGGTCTATCAGCAGAAGGCCGCATTAACGCAGCTGGACGTGGAAGCGGCCGAGGCCGCGCACGCATTACAACAATTGCAGCAGCAAATTACGCAAGCCAACAGCGACGCAGAGCTGACCCATCAACAGGCGTTATCCGGCGAAGACAGTGTCAGCGCGTTGAATTCGCAGATCCGTCAACTGGCTGAACAGGTTGGTCATTCGGTCGACAGCATGCTGACACTCGATCAGGCAGCAACCGATATTATGCAGGTACTGGAAACCATCCGTGGTGTGGCTGATCAGACCAACTTGTTGGCGTTGAATGCAGCTATCGAGGCCGCCCGTGCTGGTGAGCATGGCCGGGGTTTTGCTGTGGTCGCCGACGAAGTCCGGCGCTTATCGGCAAATACCGCTAAAGCAACTGCTGAAATTCAGACCATGCTGAACCGACTGACCGGTTCGGTGACGCAAACGCGGCAAGGGCTGGAACATGAGCAACAAACGGCTGAGCACTGCTTACAAAGTGCCGGCCATGCCGAAGCTGTTTTACAGGAAATTAGGCATGCTGCAGGCCGGATCCGGCAGATCTCTGCTGATATTAATCTGTTAAGCCGCAACGAATGTGCGCGCAGTCAGCAGATCAGTGCTGCGCTGGCACAAATTCACCAGTCTGCAGTCGAAACCGACAGTGCCATGACAGTGCTCGCCGAACAGGCAACGCTGCAACAACAGGTAAGCAGCGAGTTGTTGGCACAAGCTACGCAGCTGAAGGTTTGAAAAAACGGGGCCAGCTGGCCCCGCTTCTTTTAAGACCAGATTTCGTTTTGCAAATGACTGATGAGATCTGTCACCTGCTGGCTAGCCTGCTCCATCGCGAGCAACGCTTGCTGCATACTGGCAAAATCACCGCGCTGACCTGCTGCCAAAGCATCACGGCCTGATTGGTGTACCGCTCTATGTGGGGTATCCAACTGCTGAAAACTGCGTTTATCGCTATAACGCTTCTTGCCCTCGCCTTCAAAATACCATTTACCCAGGCGGCATTCCGTGTGTGCGTTTACCACGTCGCCAAAACGCTGTTCCTGGATCAGTTTGTAGACATGATGCTTCCAAACCGCATGGTCCAGCTTAACCGTATTCAGAAACGCCATGGTTGAACTCTGGCTAATCACTTTTTGCATATGGCTGGACGTCGTGATCACTTTGGCTACAACGGCCTCAATCTGACCACTTGATGCAGCAACATCAGACGCACTATGTTGACTTTGTTCAACCATGCCACGGATCTGTCCGGTCTGGTCGATAATTTGTCGCACCAGTTGTTCAATTTGATTACTAGCTTGATGCGCTTTGCCGGCTAATTGCCGTACTTCGTCGGCAACGACCGCAAAGCCCCGCCCGGCTTCGCCGGCCCTTGCCGCTTCAATCGCAGCGTTTAATGCCAACAAATTGGTTTGGTCGGAAATTTCCTGAATGCTGGAGATCAGCTGATTAATCGCGTTGGCGGTCCCGTCGAGTACGGCTGTCACTGAGGCGCTTTGTTGAGCATCTTTGCTGATTTGGCTGGCACGATGTTCAAGATTGGCCAATGCCTGATGCGTCTGACCGAAGATTTCATCCAATGCGCTAAGCGCCTGATGCTCATGCTCCAATTGGCCGGCATTTTTCGCCAGTTCTTCGCGGATTTGGCCGAGCATCGCGCCACCAAGTAGCATCGTCGCGCAGACAGATTGTTGATGCGCATCCTGCAGGCGCGCCGCTTCTGCTTGTTCTGTTTGTTGGCGGAATTGCCGTTGCAGCATGTCGATTTCGCTTCGATGCAACTCTTGCTGTCGTTGCAGCTGTTGCTCAAGTTCGGCAATTCGTTGTTTTAGTGCAGAGTTAAAAAACATAATTGAAGCTCCGGTGTCGTCAGGGGGGATTCTGAACGAGGGATACCAGGGCATAACACAACTATCCATGGCGTGTTTGCAGGCGATTAAACATGGCGCAGCCAAAGGCTCGCTATCGAGACACCCCGGGTACAGATGCTGACGAACCTTGTCAGCATCTGTACCCGGATAAAAGCCTATCCTGACACAACTAAGATTAAGCCAACAGTTCGACTATTGTCTCAGGTCAAAACTAACTGCAATTTATTGAGCGCGCGCATCCTGTTGCAAGCGTTCCAGGGCTGCAACGACCTGTTGTGCAGCATCTTCCATCTGACCCAAAGCCCTTGCCAGCGCACTGGTATCACCATTACGGCCAGCTTGCACTGCCTCTCTGGCAGCTTGGTGCAGTCCACGGTGTGGCGCTTCGATCGCGCGGAAACTACTGAGCTGACCATAGTGTTTGGCACCATATCCGCCGGCACCACACCATTGTTGATACTTTTGTTCTGCCAAAGACGCTGTTAAATCGCGCTGTTGGGCAATCGCCTGATACACAGTAGCTTTCCAGCTGATGTAATCCATTTTCAACCCATCAAGATAGGTTTGCGTGGTGGTACTGCGGATCAATTTTTTCATCGCTTCAGAGCGATTAATCACTTCATTCACGACAGAATCAATTTGCTTCGATGATTGCGATACATCCGCCGCACTTTGCTGACTCTGTGACACCATGGTTTTGATGTTGGTCGTTTGTTCAATCACCTTGCGGATTAAACTTTCAATTTGTTTACTGGCTTCATTGGCTTTACCAGCCAAGGTACGCACTTCATCAGCCACTACAGCAAAACCCCGGCCTGCTTCACCGGCCCGGGCGGCTTCAATCGCAGCATTTAAAGCCAACAGATTTGTTTGATCAGATATTTCCTGAATGCTGGAAATTAACTGATTAATTGAGCTGGCTGTGCCATCTAAAACAGCAGCTGTAGCCGCACTTTGATTGGCATGTTCGGTAATTTGTACGGCACGGTCTTCCAGTGTGCGGATGGCACTTTGGGTTTGACCGAAAATATCTTCCAGCCGCGCCAATGCGGTACGTTCAGCAATTAAATCATCGGCATGACGGCTGATGCTGCCCCGCACTGCGTCCAGTACCGGGCCGCCCAGTAATTGCTGTTCCTGCCAATGACTCTGATTTTGCAGCGCCGCATATTGCTGAACCTGTTGTTCCAGCTGAGCTAATTGTTGTTCTAACTGTTGAGTGCTGTCTCTGGCCTGACGCTGTGCTTCTTTCAGTTGTTCTCTGAGTGTTTGGTTTTCTTCTTTCAGCGCACTATTAAAAAACATGGGGTTCCCCGAATTCTTATTATTGAATTTCCATCCTAAGTCATGGCATTGGCGCTGAAAAGCCTTTTAAAGGTAAAAGGATTAAGAAAACCGTCAGGAGCGGTTTTTAACAACGCAGAGCAGAGGATAAAAAAAAGCGCCCGCGGGCGCTTTATTCATCAATAAGAACGAGCTGAACCTGACTATCAGGCCAGCGCGAGTTGTTGAGCCAGGTAATCGTCATAGCTACCGACGAAATTACGCACGTCATTTTCGGTGATCTCGATGATGCGTGTGGCCAGAGATGACACGAATTCACGGTCGTGGCTGACGAACAACAAGGTACCTTTATACAGTTCCAATGCCATGTTCAGTGACTCAATAGATTCCATATCGAGGTGGTTGGTCGGCTCATCCATAATCAGGATATTTGGCCGTTGCAGCATCAGTTTACCGAATAACATCCGGCCTTTTTCACCACCAGACAGTACTTTGACTTTCTTCTTGATGTCATCCTGACTGAACAGCAAGCGGCCCAGAATGCCGCGGATCGCCTGTTCATCGTCTGACGGTTGTTTCCAGTATGACATCCAGTCAAACAGTGTCAGTTCTTTCATGTCGCCGGCGAATTCATATTCGTGATCCTGCGCGTAATAACCGATGTTTACGTTTTCTGACCATTTCAGCAGGCCGCCGTCAACCGGGTATTCTCCAACCAGACATTTTAACAAAGTGGTTTTACCGATACCGTTGGCGCCCAGGATCGCAACCTTTTCGCCGACTTCGATCATCAAATTGACCTTTTTCAGTACAGGCACGCCATCAAAGCCTTTCTTCAAATCATCCACTTCCAGTGCTAAACGGTACAATTGTTTCTGCTGTTCAAAGCGGATAAACGGATTAACACGGCTGGAAGCTTTCACTTCTTCCAGTTTAATCTTGTCCATTTGTTTGGCGCGTGAGGTCGCCTGACGGGCTTTAGACGCATTGGCCGAGAAGCGTGCCACGAAGGCTTTCAGGTCGTCGATTTGGGCTTTTTTCTTCGCATTGTCGGACATCAGCCGCTCGCGGGCCTGAGTCGCTGCAAACATATATTCGTCGTAATTGCCCGGATATAAGCGCAGTTCACCGTAGTCAAGGTCTGCCATATGCGTACAGACGCTGTTTAGAAAGTGGCGGTCATGCGAAATGATGATCATGGTGCTGTTGCGTTCTGCCAGCGTGTCTTCTAACCAACGGATGGTATTGATATCCAAGTTGTTGGTTGGTTCGTCCAGTAACATGATTTCCGGATCAGCGAACAGGACTTGTGCCAGTAACACCCGTAACTTCCAGCCCGGCGCTACCGCTGACATTGGGCCATAGTGCTGGTCGACCGGAATGCCGACACCTAACAATAATTCGCCAGCACGAGATTCTGCGGTGTAACCGTCCATCTCGCCAAAAGCCACTTCAAGGTCAGCGACTTTCATGCCGTCTTCTTCTGACATATCGGCGATAGCATAAATGCGATCACGTTCGGCCTTGACCTGCCACAGTTCGGCGTGGCCCATGATCACAGTGTCAATCACGCTGTATTGTTCAAACGCGAACTGATCCTGATGCAGCTTGGCGACGCGCATATTCGGCTCCACCATCACGATACCGCCGGACGGATCCAATTCACGACTCAGGATCTTCATAAAAGTGGATTTACCACAGCCGTTGGCACCGATCAGACCATAACGGTTACCTTGACCGAATTTGACCGAAATGTTTTCAAACAGCGGCTTGGCACCGAATTGCATCGTAATATTGGCAGTAGAGATCACAGTCAGGGGTTCCTGTTGGCCGATCAGGCACAGTTAACAAATGGAAGCACAAAAAAGGCCCGGCTTAAGGCCGGGCCAAAAAGCGCGCTATTATAGCGACAGCTCCATGTTTTTGCTATGCCGGCGTGCGGCTAACGGAATAGTTCATCAAAGATTAACCAAAGCGCCGACCCAGTACGATACAGAGCATCACCAGTGCGGCGATAATCAGCTGCACGCCGCTGATGTGTTCGCCAAGGCACAAAGCCGCCCAGCCTAATCCCAGAAATGGACTCAGTTGCTGAAGCTGACTGATTTGCGCCACGCCACCTAACGACAAGCCCCGATACCAGGCGAAAAAACCAAGAAACATCGAAAACACTGACAAGTAGGCAAAACCCAGCCAGGCTGACATTGAAACTGTGCTGACCTCAATGGCCGGGATTTGCCATAAAGTCCACGGCAGCAGCACCGGTAGTGCCAGCACCAGCGCCCAGCAAATCACCTGCCAGCTGCCCAGGTCTTTAGCCAGCATGGCGCCTTTAGCATAAGCCAGGCCACAGAACAGACAGGCCAGCAATAGCAGGACGTCGCCTAATGCCAATGTACTGACCTGATGTTGTGCCAGACTGTAACCTATGACGAGTGCGGCACCACAACAGGCAAACAACCAAAAACCAATCCGCGGTACTTGCCGGCTCAACCAGGCACCAAATATCGCAGTAAATAACGGCATCAGCGTTGTGACGAGTGTGGCGTGGCCGGCATCTGTCCATTGCAGCGCCAGCGCAGTAAATACCGGAAAAGCAAAGGCAGCTCCAAAGGCGACAATTGCGAGACCAGGCCAAAATCGGCGCGCCGGCACTTTTTGACGCATCACCCACAACAATAACAGGCTCAACAGACCGGCTACTGCCGCCCGGCCCGCGCCAACGAACACGGGTGGCAATTCCAGCACTGCCATCCGGGTTGCTACTATGCCGCCTGAAAACATCAGAACACCGGCTAAGCCATAAGCATAGGCTTCTGTCAGCACTGAAGATGGTTTAGTGACGACAGTGGTTCTGGGCAACACCTGCTCCGACATAAAAACTCCTGTGATTTAAAAATGTGTTCCGTGCCTGACAGTAACGCGAAAACACCTGTACACTCAGGACAGTTGATATTCTTAGTTTCGTACTGTACAGGTCAGCCAGCCGGTACAGTCGCTCAATGACCGGGAGTTACCGATGCAGGTGGCATTAAAAGATTTCCAACTGGATTTAGCTTCAGCGCAAGGTCTGACTACACAACTGCTGCTGCAGTCGCGCCAGCAAGTGCAACAAGGTAGCTGGCCTGCAGGCGCTCGCTTGCCCTCAGTGCGTGCGCTGGCGTCGCATCTGGGCATCAGTAAATTTACCGTAGCTGATGTGTATGAGCGGCTCAACGCCGAAGGTCTGGTGTTGAGCCGGCCCGGCAGTGGCGTATTTGTCGCGCGGCGCCATCCTGCCTTGCAGTTGCAGGAAAACAACAGTCCGAGTGAGCTGGCTGACGAAGTTGCACTGATGCGCCAGACGTTGCAACGCGAACCACGCTGGCTAAAACCGGCCGCTGGCTGGCTGACGCCAGACTATCTGCCACAACAGGAGATCCGTGCTGCCCTGAAAGAAATCGCCCGCCAGGAACAAGCACTGACGGACTATGGTCCGGCCCAAGGTTATCTGCCGCTGCGGCAGTATCTGGTGAACCGGCTGGCGGATTTGCGCATCCAGTTGGCGCCACAGCAACTATTGCTGACTCAAAGCGCCACTCATGCGCTGGATTTGGTGCTGCGTCTACTGCTCAAACCCGGTGATAAAATCATCGTCGACGACCCGGGTTTCTATAACTTTCAAGCCATGTTGCGCCTGCATCAGCTGGAACTGCTGTATCTGCCCCGCACTGCTGACGGTCCGGATCTGCAGATATTAAACGCCTTGCTGGACAACCATAAGGTGCGGGCCTATCTGACCAATTCGGTGTTGTCGAATCCGGTTGGAACTTGCGTCAGTCCACCCAAAGCAGTGCAGGTACTGTCTTTGCTGAAACAACATCAGGTATTGCTGATTGAAGATGATATTTACGCAGATTTTGAAGCGCAACCGGCGCTACGTTATGCCAGTCTGACCGGCCTGCAAGAAGGTATCTATCTGGGCAGCTTGTCGAAAACCATTTCGGCTGACCTACGCGTTGGCTATATAGCAGCGTCGCCGGCACTGGTCGCATCGCTGACCGATTTGAAGCTAATTACGAGCACCTCGACGCCTGCGACTGTCGAGCGTGTGGTGTATCAGGTATTGACCAGCGGTAGCTACCGCCGTCATCTGAAACAGCTCCAGCAGCGCCTTGATGGCTTGCGTCGCGACGTCGTGGCTCAGTTTGCTATGCGCGGTATTCAGCCATGGTATCTGCCCGAAGCTGGTTTTGCATTATGGTTACGTCTGCCTGCGGGGATCAGTAGCCGTGCGTTAACAGCTTTCGCGGCCGCTAAACAAGTCGTGCTGGCACCTGGGCCGAACTTCAGCCAATGGCCGGATGCCGATCAGTTTATGCGGGTCAACATCACTCAATGTGCCGATCCCAAGCTTTGGCAAGTACTGGATGACGCTCTGGCGTCGCTCGGCAACACATTACGGGGCTAAACAAAAAACCGGCGCTAGCCGGTTTTTTTCTGCAAAGTCACAACGTTAGCCTTTGGCTTTTGCCACTGCGTCTTTACACAATTGCGTGATGCGGTCCCAATCACCGGCGACAATCGCATCATCCGGTACTATCCAGCTACCGCCAACACAACGCACGTTGGGTAGTGCCAGATACTCCAGGAAGTTCTTTTCATTGATACCGCCTGTTGGACAGAAACGGATATCAGAGAATGGACCGTGGATAGACTTCAGTGTTTTCACGCCACCTGCCGCTTCCGCCGGGAAAAATTTGAAATGGGTGTAGCCTAAGCCTGTTCCTTCCATCAATTCAGAAATCGATGCGATGCCTGGAATTAAAGGAATAGGTGCTTCTTTACCGGCAACCAGCAATTCGCGGGTCAGACCCGGGCTGATAGCAAACTTCGCACCAGCTTCCACCACTTTTTGCAGCTGATCAGCTGTAGTCACTGTACCAGCGCCAACAATGGCATCCGGCACTTCTTTGGATAACAACGCAATGGCTTCCAGTGCGACCGGAGTGCGCAACGTCACTTCCAGAACCTTGATACCGCCGGCCAGTAAGGCTTTCGCCATCGGCACCGCGGTTGCCAGATCTTTAATCACGATCACCGGAACCACTGGGCCCTGTGCAAATAAGGTGTCTGGTTGTAACTGCCAGTTTGAAAACGACATAATCAGCCCGCCAATTTTTGTTTTAAATAAACTGCACAGCCGAGTAAACCCGGTTGCTCTGCAGTGACGATATAAGTTGCGAT
>JACCDS011528345.1_pt1 | contig 29420 bp, 31 predicted proteins | sample 7446441 | NCBI WGS metagenome assembly JACCDS01 (sample SAMN15323445, study PRJNA562643) | freshwater metagenome | isolation source: river surface water | place: USA:Blue River Watershed | collected 2017-08-17 | reverse complement strand
TTCCCAACAGCTGCATTTACTTGTCCTACTGATTGTGAAACAATCATGCCGTTAGTAATTTTCGTGTTGAGTCCTTGAGAAGCAATAGCTTGATGATGAAGCTTTTGTCCCCAACTCACAGAAGCTAAAAGAAAGCAAAAAAGAAATTTGTACATTTTAATAGTATTTAAAGCTTATTCGATTTTTTACAAAAATAAATGTTTTTAACAACTTCTGCTTTTTTATTCATTTTTTGTTAATGTCTGAAAAAATAACACAATAAACAACAATCCTATTATGGTTTTTTACAAAACATGAAACATTATACTATCTTTTACAAATTTCAAATCAGCTATTTATCATAGCTGATTTAAAATTTTAGATTTGGGAAAATAAAATAGACTTGGGATCTAAATTAGAGGGCAACATATCAATTCATAATATATTTTATTAACTAGCACTTATCTAATTTAAAATTAGGATACAGCTTTGTCATAATTCTGTTAACATTCAAATTAGGGTGGTGCTTTTTCATTCTTAATAACATTTCATAAAAAAGTATAATTTCTTCTGGACTTACCCCTGGCATATCTGTTTTACATTTCGAAAAAAAACTAACGATTGTCATACCATTTTCTTATACTTGACTCGAACCTATTTCAATACTAAACAAATTATTTCTAACAGGAACGCTTGCAAAAATATATAGCCGGTTTTTAAAAAAAGTTGTAAAATCACAACATTTTGAAAAAACTTTATATTTTTTCTATATTTGTTGTAGAAAAAGAACGACAAATAGTAATAATAGTAGTAGCAATCAGAGTAGTTTTAATCATCACCCAATGATTTAAAATCAAAAACACCCCCAAACCCAAATCTTAATTCCATGAAATTTCACCAAAATCCCAAGTCTGACGAAAAGGTTGTTCGTAAATCAGAACTTCCTGTTTTACAAAAATTAGCAACTTTCTTTTTTTTTAAAAAAGTAAAGAAAAAAGAGTATCTTCTCCAATCGGGCGAAATAAATGACACTCTTTTTTATGTACAAAAAGGATTGTTACGCGTATTTCTAATACACGAAGGAAAAGAGATCAATACTTGGTTTGTAAAAGAAAATGAATTTATTTCTTCCGTCAACAGTTATTACTACGGCATCCCAAGTCAAGAATACATTCAAGCACTTGAGGATTGCGAGATACTAACTGTAAAAAAGAGTATTTATGATATGGTGCTAAAACATAATCATAAACTAGCATTATTTGTTATTGATGAGCTTTATATCAAATTATGTGAATACAGCGACCAATGTGAATCATTACGATTTATGTCTGCCGAAAAAAAATATGAATTTTTAAAAACCAAAAGGCCAGAAATAATAAACCGATTAAGTCAAAAACACATTGCTTCTTTCCTTGGCATTGAAACTACTTATCTAAGTAAAATTATTGCTAATTATAAAAACGAAAATTAAAAATCGTAATGAATATTATAAAAAAAGTACTAACATCAGGAAATTTTTTCGCCAGTAAAGATTTACCTTTATTGGAGCAATTAGCTACATTTTTATTTATAAAAAAAATTAAAAAAAAGGAAGTCCTTTTACGAGAAGGACAAGTTAATGACAAGATATATTATGTTCAAAAAGGATTATTGCGGGTTTATATCATTCATGAAGGAAAAGAAATTAATACGTGGTTTGTAAAAGAAGGTGAATTTATCAATTCAGTTACTAGTTTCTATTACGAAACCCCAAGTGAAGAATATATCGAAGCTATTGAAAATTGTGAAGTGCTGGAGATTAAAAAATCTACATATAATATGCTACTAAAAAACAATTTAAAATTAGCCCTATTTGTAATTGACCAATTGTATGTAAACCTATGCGAATATCATGATCAATGCCAATCGTTACGGTTTTTAACCGCTGAGAAAAAATATGAATTTTTAATAACTAAAAAACAAGATGTTTTAAATCGATTAAGCCAAAAACACATCGCTTCCTTCTTGGGAATAGAAACCACTTATCTAAGTAAAATTATTTCAGGATATAAAGAATAAAAAATAACCCCCAATACCAAAAAGTATGAATATCATTGAAAAAGCACTTCAGGGAAATCGATTTTTTACCAAAAAAGACCTCTTTTTGGTAGAAAAATTAGCTTCATTTCTTTTTAGCAAAAAAATCAAAAAGAAAGAACTTTTACTTAAGGAAGGAGAAGTGAACGACAGAATGTTTTATGTGCAAAAAGGACTTCTAAGGGTATATTTTATTAACGACGATGGTAAAGAAATCAACACTTGGTTTGTTAAAGAAGGGGAGTTTGTATATGCTTGCCACAGCTTTCATTACCAAATTCCTTCAGAAGAATACATAGAAGCTATGGAAGATTCAATAATTATGACAATAAAAAAAGAAACATGGTTGATGTTACTAAGAAACAATCATAAATTAGCACTATTTACTGTCAATGAATTAATGGCAAATATTGCTGAATTTGCAACTCAAGCCAGTGTATTACGACTGATGACTGGTGAAAAAAAATACGAATATCTTATTACTCACAAAAGTGATATTATAGATCGGATTAGTCAAAAGCACCTTGCCTCTTATCTGGGTGTTGAAACGACTTATCTTAGTAAGATAATCAATAATTATAAAAATAACGAAGAGTCCAAAACAACAAAAAAGGCTATTTAACTTACCTCAAATCCAAAATCTGCCCCCATTTTATGAACTTTATCGATAAATGCCTTGAATCTGGCGTGTTTTTTCAACAAAAAGACCGAGCTACTGTGGACAAAATTTTCAGTCTATTATTCACTAAAAAAATAAAGAAAAAAGACTATCTTCTAAAACAAGGTGAGATATGTAAAGAGATTTTTTATGTCAAAAAAGGATTGTTAAGAGTTTATATTATAAACGAAGGCAAAGAAGTTAATACCTGGTTTGTAAAAGAAGGTGATTTTATTACCTCTGTGGGAAGCTATCATAGACAACAACCAAGCGATCATTTTATTGATGCTTTAGAAGATTGTGAAATTATTTCGATTAAAAAATCTACCCTAGATTTTATTATGAAAAACAATCATAAAGCAGCTTTATTTGCCACTAATGAACTTTTTAACAAGTTGTGTGAATACCAAGAACAGGCCAGTGCTTTACGTTTTATGAATGCCGAAAACAGATATAATTTTTTATTTGAAAAACAAGCTGCAATTTTTAATCGATTAAGTCAAAAACAATTGGCTTCTTTCTTAGGAATAGATACAACCTACTTGAGTAAAATTATAAGAAAAACATAGAACATTACAGCTGGATTTCATCTGGAATATATCCTAAATTGTAGAATTGTTTGTTTAAATACTCACTAATAATAGTGTCATCTTCTGAAGACATTTTTAAATTCATTGAAGTACTTTCGCCAAAACATTTCACAACAAAAACATTAGCATCTACATCATAATTTAATATTAAAAATCCCGCAGAAATTCCTTTTTGCAATATTTCTTGGTGCACCATTTTTGCACTAAAAATCACTGGAATTTTGTCTTCGTTTATAATATATTTTAAAATATTCATGAGATTGCATTACTGTTTTCGTTCTGAAAGAAAAAACTATCTTAAAAAATCAAAACCATACTGGCAAGAGGTTAGCCAGTATGATACTTGATTTCCTGTAAAATTTAATAGCGATTGAAACTAAATCGATGCGCTAAAAAAAATTCAAGGAAAATGGTTAGAAAAACATTACATGATTTTGATAAAAATACATACTGTTAAAAATGTCCCCACATCTCTTCTAACCATTATTTTTTTAAACTATCAATCTTTTTTTTTAAATCCAACATAAAACTGCATTAATCGCCGTTTGATTGTTTTGATTTTCTGATTCCAAAGTAAAAGCATCTGATTTTAAAAAAAGTTGTGATTTTACAACTTTTCAAAAAAAATTAATTTTTTTATAAAAACTTCCTATTTAAATAGAATTTATAATTTTGTAATTATATTTAATTATTTGATTTACAGACACATAATATCATTTCAACAAGTTGTAAATTCGTTAGCAAAAATTTAATTTTTGTTCATTTTAAGCTTAAAAAACGACTGTTTTAACACTTATCTGCTGAATTTAACCATCCGAAAAAACGTCATGAAATAGATTTTGAAATAAAAAAAGCCTCTTTTTTTAGCAAAATTTCATTCAATTTTAATTCCTATCAAAAAAATCAAACGGAAATCATAGTACAACATGTCGTATATTTGCAATGTAAAAGTGTCCCCACTCTTTTCAATATTATTTTTAAAAAATACTAATTTCCGTTTTCATAATCTGAAAACGGATTTTTTGTTTTTCAATGCTTGATGAAATACTAATTCCAAACCAATTATACTGAATAATAATACTATAAAAAATGCACTTTTGAAATTAAATAAAGAGGATTTTTGCAGAATAATCAGCTGTTTTTAAAAGACATTTATATAAATTGCACTCAGAATTTAGAGAGGAATATTATGCCAGAAAGAGACGCAGAACGATTACGATTACAATTACGAAACGACAATAAAGGCTGGAAAAAATGGGGTCCCTATCTTACAGAACGTCAATGGGGTACTGTTAGAGAAGACTACTCTAAAAATGGGGATGCATGGAATAGTATCACGCATGAAATGGCGCGCTCCAAAGCCTATCGTTGGGGAGAAGAAGGAATTGGTGGAATTTCAGATAACAAACAACACATTTGCTTTGCTTTTGCTTTTTGGAACCACAATGATCATATTCTAAAAGAACGTTTTTTTGGTTTAACCGGAAGTGAATCAAATCACGGAGAAGATGTAAAGGAGATCTACTACTACCAAGATTCCACTCCAACGCATTCCTACCAAAAAATGCTGTACAAATACCCTCAGGGCGCCTTTCCTTATAACAAATTGGTTGAAGAAAGTAAAAAACGCTCTCGTTTAGAACCTGAATACGAATTACTTGATACTGGAATTTTTGATAACGATGCCTACTTTGACATTACCATAGAATATGCCAAAGCAGACGAACAAGATCTTTTAATCAAGGTTACTGTCGAAAATCGCTCTAAAACAGCAGCGCCAATTACCGTTTTGCCTACGGTTTGGTTCAGAAACACTTGGTGTTGGGGGTATGAAAACTACAAACACAAGCCAAGCCTAACCGGTATTGGAAAATCACACATTGAAGTTAACCATCAAGTCGTAGGCCGATTTAAATTATATGCGGAAGACGCCGACGAATTTGTTTTTTGTGATAATGAAACCAATTTCGAAAAACTATACCACTCACCTAACCTAAGTCATTATACTAAAGATGGTATCAACGACTATATTGTGAATAAAAAAACAGACGCTATCAATCCTAATAATATTGGTACCAAAGCTTCTGCAAAATACACCCAAACGATTCCTGGCAATGGAAAGAAAGTGTTCAAATTGCGATTTACCAATCAAACACCAAAAGATGCTTTTGCTGATTTTGATACTATTTTTGAACAACGTCAAATAGAAGCCGATGCATTTTATGCTTCGCTCCAAAAAGGAATTGAAGACGAAAACTTAAAATCAATTCAGCGCCAATCTTATGCTGGTATGTTATGGACTAAGCAATGGTACTATTTCAATGTTTTTGAATGGACCAAAGGCGACCCTGCTATGCCAAAACCAGATGCTGAACGAAAAAAAGGACGAAATAATGCCTGGAAACACCTTTATGCGGCTAACATTCTTTCAATGCCTGACAAATGGGAATACCCTTGGTTTGCCGCCTGGGATTTGGCTTTTCATACGCTACCTTTAGCTCGACTAGATCCTGATTTTGCCAAAAGACAATTATCCGTAATCCTGAGAGAATATTACATGCATCCTAACGGACAGATTCCTGCTTACGAATGGTCGTTTTCGGATGTAAACCCGCCGGTTCACGCCTGGGCAACTTGGAAAGTCTATGAGATTGACAAGGAAATGAATGGTGGCAAAGGAGATACTGTTTTCCTAGAACGAATTTTCCATAAGTTATTGCTTAACTTCACTTGGTGGGTCAACTTGAAAGACGAAGGTGGGAATAATATCTTTGGTGGTGGGTTTCTTGGAATGGATAATATTGGGGTCTTTGATCGCTCTGCTGATTTACCAACTGGCGGGCATTTAGAACAAGCAGATGGTACGGGCTGGATGGCGATGTATAGTTTGAACATGTTGCGTATAGCTTGTGAAATTGCAATTGAAAATCCCGTATATCAAGATATGGCTTCGAAGTTTTTCGAACATTATTTACATATTGCCGGAGCCATGCAAGCCATTGGAGGAGACAAACTCAACCTTTGGGATGAAGACGATCAGTTTTATTACGATATGCTTCACAAAGAAAATGGGGATGCCGAATTGCTGAAAGTACGCTCAATGGTGGGATTGATTCCGCTATTTGCAGTAGAAGTTTTAACTCCTGAATTGTTAGAGAAATTACCCGAATTCAAACGTCGAGTAGAATGGGTATTGAACAACCGACCTGATTTAGCTAGCTTAGTTTCAAGTTGGGACAAAGCAGGAACAGGAGAAACCCGTTTGCTAGCCATTTTGAGAGGTCATCGAATGAAAATGATTATGAAACGAATGTTTGACGAAACCGAATTTTTATCGGACTATGGAATTCGTTCACTTTCAAAATACCATAAAGAACATCCGTACCAATTTAATTATGAAGGCGGAACAGTACGGGTAGATTACACCCCTGCCGAGGCAACTGGAGATATGTTTGGTGGTAATTCCAATTGGAGAGGACCTATTTGGTTCCCTATGAACTATTTGATTCTAGACTCTTTGGAGAAATTTTCGAATTATTACGGTCCTGATTACGAAGTAGAATACCCAACTAATTCTGGAAAAATGATGAATATCAAAGAAGCTGCAGAAGAAGTCTCTAAACGATTATTAGCGCTTTTTGTACCTGATGCGAATCAAAAAATTCCAATGTATGGTGAGTATGATAAATTTCAAAAAGATAATGAATTCAATAAAAATCATTTGTTTTTTGAATATTTTGATGGAGATACAGGAAAAGGACTTGGGGCCAATCATCAAACGGGTTGGACGGGACTAATCTCTGAAATTATCCGACATTTGTATGTTGCTAAAGAGTAATTATATACGTTGTTCGATTTAAGAACACAGATTGCGGAAATTCAAAAAATTAAAAAAATCTGCGAATCTGCGGTAGAAAAAATTAGTGGCAATTCGTGTAATTTGTGTTTAAATTTATAGCAAAAGGTGAAATCTGTGTTTAAAAATTATTGGTTTCTTTTATTCTTACTTTTTGTAACCAATGCGCTATTGGCACAGGATGATGTTGACCATTTTAAAAAGGAACTGGATCAAACCCTTGCCAATGAATCTTTGTATTTAAGCCAGAAAAACAGTGCGATTAATTCGCTCAAAAGTAAACTTCGTACAACTGACTCAAATGAAACTCGCTATTCCCTTTACGAAAAATTATACCAAGAGTACAAATCCTATCAGTCCGATTCTGCCTTAGTATATGCCAAACGAAGTTTGCAAATTGCTTACAAAAACCAGAATAAAACGCAGGTAAGTAAAGCCCAATTCAACCTAGCTTCTATTTTAGGAACGCTCGGCATGTACAATCAAGCTTTAGAAATTCTAAACGTAATGGAACCTCAACTCCCATTTGAATTGAAAGGAGAATTGTATTGGACCAAAAGAGTCATTTACGGAGGACTTTCGGGCTATGCCAATGATGAAGAGGAAAAAAAGAAATACAACCAACTTGGAGACCGTTATAGAGACAAAGCAATAACTAATTTACCCAAAAATTCAACCGAATTAGTTGTCGCCTTATCTGGGCAATTTTTATCACAAAAAAAACACAATCAAGCCATTGAATTGTTACTACCCTATTTTGACAAAACTCCCAAAACCGATCCTAATCGAGCCGTGATTGCCTATTTAATATCTGAAAATTATAAAGCAACTGAAAATAAGGAACTAGAGAAAAAATGGTTAGCTATTTCTGCTATTTCCGATTTAGAATTGGTTAAAAAAGAAAATATTTCCCTGAGAGAGCTCGCTTTTATTTTATATGAAGAGGGCGATATTGAATCGGCTTATGAGTACATTAAACGTTCATTGGACGATGCTGTTTTCTGTAATTCTAAATTAAGAACCTACGAAATTTCGAAGATGTTGCCCATCATTAACGAAACGTATGAGGCCAAAAACAAGTCGGCAAAATCCCAATTGATTGTGTTTTTAATCAGCGCGAGTGTATTATCCTTGTTTCTTTTAGGCGTTTTGATTTTGCTTTTCAAGCAAATGAAAAAATTGGCGAAAGCCCAAAAAAATGTAGAATTGGCGAACAACCAACTCTCGGTGTTGAATCAGCAATTACAAGGTTTTAACGACAAACTGAATCAAACGAATCTGGAACTAGCCGAAACGAGTTTGCTCAAAGAGATTTACATTGGGCGGTACATGGATCAATGTTCTATCTATATAGGAAAAATGGAGGAATATAGTCAACGACTAAAGGTAATGGCAACCGCAGGAAAAGTCAATGACTTAGTAAGTACTGTGAAATCAAAAGCGTTTATTGACAAAGAATTAAAAGAATTTTATGCACAATTTGATGTCACTTTTATACAGCTTTTTCCAACGTTTGTAGAAGAATTCAAAGCATTATTAACCGAGCCTGAAAGTATTCAAATTAAAAAAGGAGAATTGCTAAATCCAGAGTTACGCATCTTTGCACTAATTCGTCTTGGCATCAAAGACAGTGCAAAAATAGCCGATTTCTTACGCTACTCCGCCTCTACTATTTACAACTATCGTTCTCAAATCAAGAATAAGGCCATTGGGCCTAGAGAGGAGTTTGAAACTAAAGTACGAGAAATTGGAAGTTCTCATACTACTTAAAATTAATATTAACTCTTATGATTTATTCCTTCAAAATTCATTTTAGTTTTTTATCTTTTTGAAAAAAAATTCGAAACTCAACAGGTGTTTTTCCTTCTTGTTTTCGAAAGTATTTGATAAAATTAGTTGGTTCATCAAAACCCAATTCAAAACCAATTTCTTTGATTGAATAGTTCGTGTGAGCTAACATTCTTTTAGCTTCTAAAATAATTCGTTCATCAATTAATTCCTTTGCCGTTTTGCCTAAAACAGCTGTCAAGGCTTTATTTAGTTTTCTTTCAGAAATTGACATTACACTAGCATAGCCAGACACTGTCTTTATTGATCTAAACTTGTTTTCTAATGTATTTCTAAACTCAATTGTTTTGTCTAAATCTATTCCTTTTTCTATTTGATTGAAGCCATTTTTTCTTCTTTCCCTCTCGGATAAGAGCAATAAATTGTGGAGTAAATTGTGTAAGATATGATACTGAACCTCATCATTACTCTTAGATAGTTCTATTTCAATATCCTGAAAGACAGAAATTATAGATGAATTCCCTTCTATGTTAAGAACCGGTTCTTCTAATAAATCATTAAACAGAATATTGTTTCTTAAATATTTGATGTCTTCAGGATATTTGTCAAAAAAAGCTTCAGTAAATAACAAAAATTTTCCGTCGTAATCTGCTGTTGAATCAAGGGTTTGAATTCTATTTTTATTGACAAATAAAAGCGAATTTTCTCTTATTTGAATGGGTTTAAAATCTATTAAATGGGTTGCCGAACCTTTTTGATACCAAAATATATTGTAATAATTATCTCTGTGGGGGAGTACAATATTATTACGATGCTTAGCAACAGTGTCAGCTATAGAAATTATTTCTATCTCATTAGACAATCCTTTTCTAAACGATATACTTTTTATTTGACTCGTCATGAGTACAAATATATACTATCTATTATTCTTTTATTATCCTAAGAATAATTTATTACAAGTTAGTTAGAGTTATTAAATTATAGAAATAGTAAATTGAAATTTAAATAGAATTACACCCAAGGGATTAATTTGTAATCTATCGAATTGAAATTGGTATTTGGAGATGCTCCCATTTGATGACTAAATGGTTTTTATTTAATACAAACATTAGCGCTTCTTCAAAATCAGGTGAGATAACTGGATTTACAGCTACTTCAATTACATCTTTTTCTGGATTATGAGTTGTTTCTCCTGATCTTTCAATACCCCATTGACCTGTTTGTGAACTAATGATTATCTTCCATTCTTTTTCACCTGGTATAGTGTATAAAGTATATTTTCCCGCAACTAATTTTTTCCCTTCAACCATCAAATCTTTATCTGTTTCGATTTGTGTAGCCTCATTGGCACCTGTTCTCCAAATTTTATTATATGGAACTAACTCTCCCCAAATTTTTCGACCCTTAACGGAAGGGCTTCCATAAGTAATGGTAATATTTGCCTCATTTATTTTGCCAGTTACCACCATTTTGGGGCTTTGTCTAACACGTGATTGAGCATTTAAATTCAAAATTCCGAAAAAGGCAATTACTATTGTAAATAATGCCGTTTTAATTGATTGATTTTTTATTTCCATTTGATTATAAAAAGATTAAAATGATTGTTAGAACAATTCCTGCTAATGTAAAATAAATTCCTTTTTTAAAAATAGTTGTTTTTGGTAAAAACATCCAAAAAGATGAAATCACAAAAAATAATAGTGAAAGCCCAAAAAACACATTTAAAAAAAACAATGGATTATGACTATCTGCTTTGTGTATTCTTGTAAGTTTCTCAATTAGAAGAGGAAATTCTATGGACTTATATTTTGCTAAACCTTTAGATTTACTATATGTTCCTTGTTTAAAAACTATTAAGTCTCCTTCTTCTTTTTCAACTTTAAAATGCCTTATTCGTAATTCTTTCCCTAAATTTTCCGCTTTTAAATTCGGTTTTATTTGTTTCTCTATTTGTTTTTCGCTTTTCAGAAAATCGGAATCTCTAAATATTAATGCTATTCCACTTATGGAGTATACTGCCATTATACCTGCTAAAAAAAATCCCAAGTATCTATGATAAATTCTCATTTTACTATTCATAACTATTTGTTTTTTAAATTTTTAAACAATCCAACCCCTATTTTTGAAGCTTCAGAACCAGCTATTGGATGTAAAAAATTCTTGCTTTCTTGATTATAATCTAACTCAACTGGCTGATCTATTAGCTTGGTATTATTAAACTTTAACAAGATTGGTTCTATATCTTTAAAATTTAATTGAGGACCTCCACCTGTTCCGGTAATTTTTTTATTCCCTGCAAATAAACTATTGTTGACTTGGTAAAGAATTGGTTCTGATTTTTTAATTTCTACTGCTCCTAATTCTTGCTGACCTTGATCGCGATCTAACTGACTAATCCAAGCATATTGACTATTGGCAATTACATTGTTTTCAAAAACAAAATCATTTGCAATAGCAGATGTCCAAACTCCACAACCATATCCTCCATAAATTAAGGTATTTCGCATTACATGACCTGTACTTTTTCTAGACCAATACACAATTGCTTGTTTTAAATTGTAAAAAATACAATGATCGACTACAATCCCCGTTCCATTAGCGATGATGCCTAAATGATTTGGACTATTAACCTCGTCTCCCGCAAATAGACATTGGGTAATTTCTAAATCATCAAGAGCAGGATTAGTTCGAGTTATTGGATATACCCTTATAATTTTTCCTTTTTCAGGATGTTCAACAACGGGCGCGCCTAAAATTTTCAGTCCTTGTAGGGTAACATGGCTCATTTCTATTTTAATCCCATACATACCCCCTCCAAAAGGATCTTTTACTCCCATCCAATCATCTGACAAAGGCATTGTGTGGATAAATGTAGGCATACTTCCTGTATTCCAATCTGGATCGTCTGGAAGAACTTCGGCACGAATCGTTAAACGAGCTGTTTTTGTAAAACTTCTTTTAGTTGGAAGGAATTTGGCAGATTCATTTACTGCATAAACTCCTGAAGACAAATAAATTGTTATAGCGTCATTCCCTTCGTTAGAATTAACCAACTTAGATGCTCCTGCTAATGATTTCAAAGGCAATTCTTTAGTTCCTGAATTTGAATCATTCCCTATAGCAGGGTTTACATATATTGAAATAGTATTTTGAGCTGATGATAAAATACTAATAGTAATTAAAAATAAATAAGTAAAAAATTTAGTTTGTAATCTCATTGTGTCAATTGTTAGTTGTTAAAATCGCAACAAAATTGCTGCAATAGAAAACAAAAACAATGATACAATTCTACAATTCAATGATACTTTTTACCCTTTATGAAAAAAATAACAAACAACAAAAGGGATATTTTCATATCCCTTTTTTTATTACTATTAAATAGCCTACAATCCCGTTGACTGCTCCATGGCATCCGTATAGCGATTACCAATAATTTTAATTTGAGAAGATGCTTTTTCAATCGCTGTCAATTCATCTGAACTCAACTCAATAGATACCGCACCATTATTTTCCATTAATCGGTTAATTTTTGTAGTTCCTGGAATAGGAACAATCCAAGGTTTTTGCGCCAAAACCCAAGCCAAAGCGATTTGAGCAGGTGTAGCATTTTTATCCTTGGCTACTACCTGTAATAAATCAATCAAAGCTTGATTAGCTTGTATGGCTTCAGGGGTAAAACGAGGCAATACATTTCGAATGTCGTCTGCGCCAAAACTAGCTTTTTCGTTAATAGCACCAGTTAAAAATCCTTTCCCAAGCGGACTATAGGCTACTAAACCTATTCCTAATTCTTCAATAGTAGGAATAATTTCTTTTTCATGTTGGCGAGTCCATAACGAATATTCGCTTTGCAAAGCCGAAACTTTTTGAATACTATGTGCTTTTCGGATCGTATTAGCTCCCGCTTCAGACAAACCAAAATGCTTCACCTTACCCTCTTGGATCAAGTCTTTTACAGCTCCAGCCACTTCCTCAATGGGTACATTAGGATCTACCCGATGTTGATAGAACAAATCTAAAGCATCCACCTTTAATCGTGTAAGAGAGGCTTCAGCTACTTTTTTAATATTCTCAGGTCGGCTATCAATTCCCACATGCTTCATCAATTGAGGATCTATTTTAAATCCGAATTTAGTGGCAATGGTCACTTGTCCTTTGAATGGTGCCAAAGCTTCGCCAAGTAATTCTTCATTGGTAAATGGACCGTACACCTCGGCGGTATCAAAAAATGTAATTCCCTGCTCTACTGCTGCACGAATTACTTGAATCATTTCATTTTTATCTTTGGCTGGGCCATAACCAAAACTCATTCCCATACAACCCAATCCTAAAGCAGAAACTTCAAGACCACTTGTTCCTAATTGTCGTGTTTTCATCTTATCTTATTATTTAATAATCTATTTATCTAAAATAGTGGCTTTAATAGCTAGTGCTTTCCATGGAGAAGCGCCATCTTTTCTTGTAAAGACCTCGATATAATCCAAATGCAAATCCGCTTTGTTACCAGAAACAGTCACCGCAAATCTCCCTTTTCCAGTTACTACTGCTGTGTTTTCCGTTACTGTGGCTTTATTTTCTTCTACATTGATACTATTGTGAATAAAAGCGCCACTTTGTAACCGTTTGATATAATCCTTTTTAAACTGATTCATTCCATTAGAACTGAATACTACAAATTGTTCATGGAAAATAGTATCCAAAGCAGTGAAATTATTTTCTACTTCCCACTTAAATATATCAGCAGATAATTGAAGTACTTCTTTTTCAGAAGTAGTTTGTGAAAATGACTGTAATCCGGTCAAAAGTAAAACAGCAATAAGACGCTTTTTTATCATAATTATGGTTTTTGATTGATTAATTTATTGTTACCAGCCTGAAGTAGTATGCAGATTCACTAACTTCCAATGGTTATTTTTATTTGTATAGACTTCGGTATAGACTAAATGATAAACACTACCTCCGTTGACTGTAAATTTCGCTTTCCCTACTAAAATCGCAGTGTTTCCATAGACTTTAGCAGATACTTCTTTAGGCTCTATTGTATTGTAAACAAAACTCTTAGAACGCAGTTGCGAAATCCACTCTTTTTTAGTTGTAATGTGACCGGTGATATGAACAAAGACCAATTCATCATCAAATAGATTTTCAACTAAATCTATTTTACCTTCTGTTTTCCAACGGAATTTTTCTAGAGAGAAATCTATTATTTCTTGTTCGGTAGGATTTTGTGAGATGATAATCATGGTTTAATTTATAGATGATTCAAAATCACTCTTTTCTATATTTCAAAGGTGATGTCCCTAGTTGTTTTTTAAAAAAACTATTAAAATGTGTTGGCTCTTGAAATCCTAAAGCAAAGCCTATTTCGGCAACATTCCAATGGCTGTGTTTGAGCAAAATTTTAGCCTCTTGAACGGTACGTTCTGCTATAAGTTGGGAAGTTGTTTTTTTAGTCACTTCTTTCACTGCTCGGTTCAAATGATTGACATGAATATTCAATTGCCCTGCAAAATCAGAAGCGGTACGGAATTGCATTCTTTGATGCGCATCATCAATTGGAAATTGACGTTCTAATAATTCTAAAAACAAGGCAGCTATTCGTTGCGAGGCATTCAAATTTTTGTGTTCCAAACTCGCTGACGATTCCGTTTTCATAGCAAAATGCAACAATTCAAAAACCAAATTACGCAACACATCGTATTTGTAAACGTAATCAGAATTGATTTCATCCAACATTCTTTGATAAATAGGCTCTATTAGTGCCACTTGTTCATCCGTCAATTCAAAAATATGGGTGCCATTGGGTTGAAATACCGAATATTGATTGAGGTTGCCAAATTGATGAAAAAAGTGCGTATTGAAAATACAAAAATATCCGGATCTATACTCTTCTAAATGTTCCCATTTGTAGGGAATCTGAGGATTAGAAAAACACAATGCTTGTTTTTTAACCTCCACCACTTGATCTGCAAAATAGACTTTACTATTTCCTTTGGCTAAACTAATTTTATAGAAATCACGTCGTTTATACGGAATAGGCTGGGCTTTTTCTCCTACAAAAGGTTCCAAAGGAAATACATTGAAATGCCCCATTTCATTTTTGAAATTATCCGGCATCCAATCGAATTTATTCTTGTAAAAATCAGCTAAAGATTCTGGTTTTTCCATATCGAATCCCTTGTATTAAAACCAATTAATAGTTGTACACTAAAGATACATTCCAAACAAAATCATCACCAGGTATGTCTGATTTAATAATTTTATTCATAATTGATGAAACGGCAAAAGGACAGTTTTTTGTAGTTAGTGTTAGTACAGAAGAAGCATAGTAACCCTCTCTACTGTCCATTTTTAAATAATAGGCTTGTGGTTGCCATTTCAAAAACGAACCTTCACTCAACTTAATATTTGAAATTGCCGTATTTAATTTAATAAAGTGGCTATTGGTTGTGGTTCCCGGATCAACGCCATGAGAATACAAATAGTATAAGCCTACGCTAAAGTTTTTGGAAAGTATAACATTAGGTACAAATTCTGCGGCAGCATAACGATATACATTCATAACTGTTTTTGAATCACCACTCAAGGCCAATACATTTTCTTCCTTAAACGAAAAAGCAGGATGCGCTCCAATCGTAAATTTGAATTTTTTATCATTAACTACCTTGTACCTTCCCCAAAAGATAAATGTCCAGGGCTTTCCTTGCATTGAAAATCGCAATTGAGGATCAAAACTCCATCGTTTTGAACCCACAGAAAAGTCAAAAATAGCCGCTGGTTTACCCAATGACAAATTAGGAAATGTAGATATCCCATTATTAGTAGCGGTAATTGCTCCTGAAAAAGTTCTGATTTTAGCGGTCTCTTGTGAAAAAACCGCGGTGGCGAAAAGAATCCCTACCACACTCCAAACAAAATGCTTTTTTAATTGTATAATTTGTGACATAAAACAAACAACTTGAATTTAATTTAAAATACAAAAATCCTTATTTTATGGGAATAAAAAAAATACAAATCAAAGAAATTATTATACAAATCAAACAGTATTGTTTTTTTGACAATAAAAAACAATACTTAATTTTTCATTTTTATGACAATGACTCCGCTAGACCCTCGCGAACCATAAATCGAGGCGTCTGCTCCTTTTAAAACACTTATGCTTTTAACATTTATAGGCGAAATTTCATCTATACTATTTACGACAACACCGTCAACAACAAACAAAGGCTCTGAAGAATAATAAAAAGAAGTAACCCCTCTAATTGATATTTTATTGTCCTGAGTTACCACAACTCCTGCTAATTTTCCTCGAATCAAATCAAAGATGGTTCTATATGTAGCCGTATTTTTATCGTTTTCAAGATTTAAAGACGGAGGATTACTAGCTCCTTTTTCATTTTTAAACCCTTCGGTTTCCAAATACACAAAATCCATCTTAGTTTCCTTGTTGTACGCACTGCTTAACCATCCGTATTTTTTAGAATGCACTTTGATGATTTTGACTTGTTCAGGTACAGTCAAACTAAACTCTCCGTCTTTATTAGTAACTACATTAGAATCAATAGTATCCAAATAAATGGAAGCATTTGTTACTGGTTTCTTTTTATAATTCAACACTTTTCCTGTAAGTATGGTTTGGGCGTTAGCAAAACTAAACACTAACAAGAAGAATACTATTTTATAGAACGATTTCATATTTGGTTTATTTAAATTAATAGCACTTTAAATGTACTGATTTTTTAAACATGTGTTAAAAAAAAGACCATCAATATAATGGTCTTTTTTTATTTCATTTGAACTACTAATCCGAGTCCGATTTGATTTCCAATTTGTGGATATACTAAGGCGGTAGTCTTTTTAGATTTCCCTAGATTGAAAGATTGAAAAGGATGCCAATACGATACCAATAATCCAACTGCAGTTCCTATTCCGGCTCCGGTCAATACATCTGAAGCGAAGTGTTTATTGTTCGCTATTCGTAACACGCCTGTAGCTGTTGCAAATAAAAATCCACTACTGGCATACCACAAATTACTGTCTTTGTATTCGTAAAACAATAAGGAAGCATTCGTAAAAGCAGTAGCTGTATGTCCCGAAGGGTAACTTAAATTATTAGAGCTATCTGGTCTTTCTTCTTTAAACGAATGTTTCATCACAGTAACCACCGTTCCCATAATAGCATTGGCCACCGCTATATTAATGGTTTGATGTACAAAATCATTTTTAGGCTTAAATCCTAAATATTTCCCCGCATAAATTTGAGCCACTGGAGCCAACTGAATATAATTATCAACTGAAGTATGAAAATCAATGCCAAATTCTTTTCGAATATCCGATTGAATATTTTGATTGGCTTGTGTGTTTAATAACAATGCCCCACTAGTTACTAAAACTGCTGGAACAACAAACTGCTTTAAGGCTATTTTATCGTGTTGCTTAGCTGTTGATGTAGTGTCTATTGCTTGAGCATTACCTTTAAATACTATTAATAATAGTACTAAGGCGGTTACTTTATTCATCATAATTAAAAAGTCAATTTTGCACCAATCATATTGTACCCATAAGCGCGTGAGGCGTTGTAGTTTATTTTATATTTTCTATCGATAAGATTTTGTTTGCTTTTTATCATTTTACTATTAGCAATGTTTTTACCAATTATATATCCCATCACCATCGCTATTGGATAATCTGATGCCCAATGCACATTAGCTTGTACCATCTCAAATCCCAATACTCCAATCAAAGTAAACCCAACGGGTCTAATCCACTTTACTTCTGGATAATTCCCCATAATAACATACAAAGCCGATGTAGCAGTCATCATGTGACCTGAAGGCATTGCATCATAATTAGGCGTGTTTTTGGCAAAAGCCGAAAAACTTGGAAACGGATTCCAATCTCCGCCTGGATTACCATCCATTAAAGCCGGCGCAGGACTTTGTCTTCCCGAAATACGTTTTACGGTTTGACTAAAAATACCCGAAACAGCTAAACTCTCTATCAAACCCGAAGCCGTATTCAGCGAACGATAATCATTTTTGATTAAACCATAAGTGGCAAACCCCATACTCAATAATATAGGTGTTGTTCCATTTCCAATTAAATAAATCCCCGAAGTTACATTGGGCGGTATATTACTTAAGGGGCCAAAATTATTATATAGCGCTTCTGATTTTAACCCGATTTTTTCTCCCAAATCGCGTGAATGTTCTAAAATGGTTTGATCTGATTGAATTAAGACTACGGTAGCTAATGTACTTGCGCCTAACGCAATGAGATTGTTTTTTTTTGTTACATCATGTATTGTACCCATGAAGTCTTTAGGAACTTTAGTTATACAATCCGAAAATTTAGGCTTTTTGTAAGTATACATCTCACCATTAGGCAAGGTGTAAATTTGTGATCTTACATCGGCAATAATCGTGTCTTTTACTTGTGAACTTACGCGTATCGTAACCAATAATAAACTACAGAGAAGTACTAATTTTTTCAAAACATTCAATTTAAGATTCAGGAATATACAAACGTATAAAAAAATTAGCGTTTTGACTTAATTATGGCTTAAAAATAGCCTTGATCCAATAAAAAAGCCTCCTTTATTATGACGGAGGCTTTGCTAGTTTCAAACGATTTATTTCTTAATGCTATATTTTTCGGTTCTTGCGTCTTTGATGACTCCTTTCCAGTTCAGTCCAAAACCAAAATCATAGACATTCCCGTTGGCATCTTGATACGGAATCATATCATGCGGAACATCTTCTAATTGTTTTTCAACTGTGGTCATGTCTTTTGGCATTTGCAATGGCAATAAACCTGAAGGTTCTACTTTTCCAGAAACAATATCTAATAAGGCTTCGGTCTGCACTCCAAATTCGCCTACAATAGCATCAACATCTTTTTCAAATTCACCAAAAACCATTGGATTAGACACCGTAACTGCCACTACTACTGGTTTCCCATTCATGGCTTTTTTAGTGTCTAAAATCGTATTCAAATCTGGATACGAATTCGATTTTGAAGTTTTATTCAAATACGAACGATTCGTAATTGTTGGGTCAACCACAGGATCTCCAGCAGCAATACTTTGTGCTCTGGCATCCACTGCAGTGTAGTCTTTCAACTGCAAGCTAATTGGCATATAACCATTTCCACCGGCTTCTCTATCAGCTTTGCTGTATCCATTACTTACAGGACTTTTGATAAATACCATAGCAAAATCAGCTTTTGCGGGATCATCCGTAACTGTATAATATTTTTTTACAATATCTAAATTAACTGGATAAAGCGTTTTTTCTGGTGTTGGAAACCCAAAAAAGTCCACTCCAGGAGGAGTCGTTCTTTTTGGAACATATACCGTTTTTCCTTTTGCAATTGGCAAGGTCTTATTTTGATTTTTAATCAGGACAATTGATTTTAATTGAGCATCATAGCCCGCTTTCATAAACTCTGGTTTCCCTACGATGGCTTTAGTTTCTTCTGGATCCAAGTAGGCATTTTCAAACAGTCCTACTCTAAAGATATTCAACAACAAACGCACCGCCGATTTTTCAAAACGATTGCGCATAAACGCTTCTCCGTGTTCTTTTACTCCCATTTGGTAGGCTTCCAAAACAGGTTTAATATCGTTATTCCCGCCAAATTGATCTACTCCCGCCATCATTGCTTTATAATGTCTTTCGGCAATGGTCATTTTTTCTGTTCCCCATGATTTTCCAGCAAAAACGTCTGGTGTTTTTCCTTCGTCGCCAGTAATCAACCAATCGGTACATACCACACCATCATAGCCATATTTGTCTCGCAATAAATCGGTCACAATGTATTTGCTAAAACCGTTTCCTACGTTCTCTCCGTACTTTTTATCTTGGTTAAACGATATGGTATAATATGGCATCACGGCTGATGCTTTCTTAGTACCTCCTTTTAATTTAAACGCCCCATCAAGAAACGTTTTTAGGTGTGTTTCAAAATTGTTTCCTGGATATACTGCAAATTTTCCATACGCAAAATGTCCGTCACGACCCCCTTCTTCCGGGCCACCACTAGGCCAGTGTTTGATCATCGCATTGACACTTTGGTTACCCCATCCCTCATAAGCCGCAATGGCTTTTGGAGATGACTGAAAACCATCTACATAGGCTCTTGCCATATCCGTAGCTAATTTTGGGTCTTCGCCAAAAGTTCCTACAAAACGATTCCATCTTGGTTCTGTAGCCAAATCGATTTGAGGTGAAAGTGCCGTTGCAATTCCCAAAGCTCTATATTCTTTGGCAGCAATAGTTCCAAATTGTTCTGTAATCGCTGGGTCAAAAGTAGCTGCTAAACCTAATTCTTCAGGCCATTGTGAAATAGCACCTCCTGAACCCGCATTGTATTCTGAATCTTTATTGGCTCCATGTCTAGGATCCGAACTATTATTAGCTGGAATTCCCACGCCAATACTCTCTACTAATTCTTGTACATTGTTATTCCAAAGCGCTGATACCGTTGGGTTTTCTACCGAAGTCATCAAAACGTGACGCAAATTATCCGTTGTTAAAAACGCTTTTTGTTGATCCGACAAATCAGTGGATTTAGCACCACTTTCTGGGAAAGGTTTTCCGTTATACGTTCCTGCAAAATACCCTCCTGCCGCAGCCGGAACAGATTGATGACGACTGTACAACATTAATCCTGCGATTTGATCCACAGTCATCTTGCTAGCCAAATCTTTAGCGCGTTCTGCTACGGGTTTTCTCCAATCTTCGTAACTATCTAATTTCCCGTTTTTATTAAGGTCTTTAAACGCTAAGCCATCAATAGTCAAGATTTTTACGCCTGATTTTGGCGAATAGCCCAAGATTTGTCCGCCCTTGTTCTCAACAAGATGAAAATTCCCTTTAGGAGTTTCAGTCCATTTTTTTTGTGCCTCCATTTGTGTTGCAAGGAACAACAACAAAGCAGGTAATACAATTTGTCTTTTCATTATAAGTGGTTTTTTGGTAGTTTAATAACTATAAAGTATTTCAAATATATAAAATATTGCGTCTGTTAAACACAATGGAAGTAACTATTTACAAATTATATCTAGCGCCTAGTGTCCAGGTGAATTTACCATCAGACAAGGTTTTATTAGCAAACCCTCTAAGGTCTATATTTTGGGTCATTTTATACGAAATGGTTTCTGAAATCCCAAACGTATGATCCAAGTCAAGAACGTATGCCTGAGATAAAAAACTAAAATTACCTTGAACTACGTTGGTGTTAAATGCCAAGAAATTAGCTTCAAAATCATTATTTTTTCCCTTTCCGTGTAAATAGAAAGCACCTATGGTAACGTTGCTAGAAACGGGGTAATTCACAATAAATTCTTGTGCAAAAAAGGTATCTACATTATAATCATCACTAATTTGAATAGCAGGTAAATGGATTCCAATAGTTGCTTTTAATTTTTTATCAATCAGTTTGTATCGAGAAATAAAAACAACACCTCTTGGTGTGAAATTACTCATTCTAACAGTAGAAAGTAAGTGAAATGAAAGTGGTTTAGCATCATTTGTTCCCGCATTAATTATGAAATGAGGATCTTCTGAAGTGAAAGCAGGAATAAAAGAAAATCCGCCTGTACTAGCTTCAAAATTAGCATATTGAGCGTGGGCTAAGGTTCCGAAAAAGAACGTAATGATTAGTAATAGTTTTTGGTTCATACAATGCGGTTTAAGTTAATTTTCTATAAAAAGAGTGCAAATATATAATTATTGTGTCAATTATACACAATGAAAAATAAATTATTCAGAAAATCACTAGATTAGATTGTATTTTATAGCCAATTCGTTTCCATTTGAATATAATTCAACCCGTTTTTTAAATAACGCTCTCCTTTGGCTAGCATTCCGAATTTTTCATAAAACCCTTGCTTTTCGCAACGCGCGCTACAATAAACCGCCTTGTAATTTTGCTGTTGCAAATACTGGAAAGAATACCGAAGAAGTTGGCTTCCATATCCTTTGCCTTGATACGTTTGCAAAGTGGCAAACTTTCTAAATTCGGCTCGGTGATTTTCTTCTTCGAAAAGGGAAATACACGACACCCACTGTTCATCTAGTAAAACTCCAAAATGAATGCCTTGAGCATCTTTAGGTGTTTTTACAAAATCTAAGTCTTTGTCAGGCCAAAGTACTTTTTGACGTAATAACAGGACCTCAGCTATCGGTATTTCTTGAATGGTCATGAATGAATAAATAAAAGTAAATATACTAAAAAACAAAAAGCCCGACAGAACTGTCGGGCTTTTGAAAAAATAATCAAAGTTTAAAATTGTTGCTACAATTTATTGTTATCTAGGCATTAAACCTAATTGTCTTAAAAATTCTAAATTGTCAAAGAAATCTCTTTCCTCAGTAATTTTACCGTTGACAATGGTGGCAATAGTACACCCTTCGACGTTAATCGTCTTTCCTGTTGCAGGAATACCAAAAAAATCTCCCGTGTGCTTTCCTTTAAAGACCCAATATTTAGTTAATTTATTGCCTTGAGCAAATGTTTCTTTTACTATAAATTCGCGGTTTGAAAATCCAGTTACATAATTGGTATAATACGCTTTGGCATTAGCTGCTCCTTTAATTTCAGGAACGGTATGCAACACTACATTAGGTGCATAAGCGGTGTCTAACACTGAAACTTTACCTTCATTTATAACTTCGTCCCAAACTTTTGAATACAATTTGATGTTATCTTGCGCTATTTTTTCATTTTTATCTGCATCACTTTTACAGGCAAACAAAGACATGCTAACAGCAAGTACTATTATCATTTTTTTCATTGTTTAAACTATTATTTTAATAATTCTGTTAATGGAGCGGTGTCATACGTATCCCATTCCTCTTGGATTTTCCCGTCTTTGATGGCAAAATTCATATTAAGGATAACCGAAGCTTTTTTATCTCCTTTTGTAAACGTAACTTCATAATAGGAAATAACATAATTAGTGATGCCAGTTTTTTCGTCTGGTTTATTGTTAACCACTTCCCAAACTAAAGGATCTTTAGGCAAAGTAATAGTAACTCCTTGAGATTGCAAAAAGATTAAATTTTTCATATTCTCCTCAATTGTCATCGTTTTCAAATTATCATGAATAACTGTTTTAGGAGCATATAATTTTTTAATGCTTTCTGTATCAAATTTACTTGCAAACTCATTCATTTGCTTAATCATATCCGTATTCTCAGAAGTAGTAAGATTGATTCCTCCTTCATTTGGATTTTTAGCTACAGCTTCAACAGCGGCTTCTTTTTTACAAGACACCAATAGTAAACTTGTAAGTGCAATAAGTGCAATTGTTTTTTTCATTTTTAATTGAGTTTTGAATTAATTATTATTTAAAAACGTCAAAAGCAGCAGAATCATAAACATTCCATTCTTCGACAATTTTTCCGTCTTTTATAGCATCAACTTGGAAAGTTACTACTTGAATGGATTTGTCTCCTTTTGTCCAAGTATTGGTGCAATACGCTAAAACGTAATTTTTAACTCCTTTTTCGTTAGCCTTATAATTTACCTCTTCCCAAATTACATCGTATTTGATTGTTGGTTTAATACCGCTTTTTAAAAATTCTGTATTAAAGGCTACGTTTTCAGCAAGGGTGGTTTGTTTATTGTTGTCGTGAAAAACAGCATCCTCTGCATAAAAGGATTTGTATCCGTCTACATTTCCTGCTTCCCAGGCGGCATTGCATTTTTTTTGCAAATCAATGTTTTCTGAAGTTGGAAGTGAATATCCATTGGCAGTTTTAGGAATTTCAGGCGAAGTCGTTTCTGGTGTTGCTTCTTTTTTGCAAGAAACAAACAACAAACCTGTTAGGGCGATAAGTGCGATTGTTTTTTTCATTTTTATTGTATTTTGAATTAATTATTTTACTCCTTGATAATACTGACTAATGGCATCAATTTTCATGTCTAAATTAAACATGAAGAATTCGTTTAGTTCTTTTTTCCAAACGGTTCCATCTTTGCTTACACGAGTTTCTGTTGCTACTACAAAAACTCCTGAAGAAGGGTCTGTATCTTTGATTCGGATTGGAACGATGGCATGTATCTCCCAATTTAACAATTTGTATTGTGCAAAATAAGCTTCCCAATCTTTTTGAGTCATTACCGCTTTATTTCCATCAAAATCGGTAAGATTTACTTTATTGGCTGATAAAGACGCGCAGGTAGCTACATCCATTTTATTGTAAGCTGCATTCAATTTTAGAATGGCTTCGGTTTCTCCTCTATTCGAAAAAACAAAAGGTCTATTGTTGTATTTTGAAGTCGCATCAAGGTATTTTCCACCTTCTGTTTGCGCATTCATTTGTGTCATTGATACCGCTATAGCGATAATAAAAAGTACTTTTTTCATAATTTGTGGGGTTTTAAGTTTGTTATTATTTGGCCTCTAGGGTTTTTTGACTGTAGTACATCGTCTCAGCTATGATTTTTCCTTTTGCGTTAAAATCATTACTCAACATCAAAGGCAAACTCATCTTTTTCTTATCTGATTTTCTGATTAAAACAACATTCCACCAAGAATTTACTACTCTTGCATCCATCAATTCAAAATGCAAATAATCCGGATATCCTACTTGTTCAATTCGAACTATTTCGAAATTTTGATGAAAATTTTTATCACTAGCAATCAGTTCTTTTAATGATATCGATTTATTAAAATCGGCATTGTTGATGTCAAATACTTTTAAGCTTTCATCATAATAAAGTGAATACTTATCAAAATCTTTGTTTTCAAAAGCCGCCATTACTTTGCGTACCGTATTGATGTTTTCATGGGTCATGTAGATTTCGCCATTTTTTCGCTCCGTTTTGCTGTATTTGATTCGGTCAAATGGACGTGAGTCTAAATACACAATTATCGTTTTGATTTTTAAATTTTTAGTTACAATATAGGATCTATGCAAGAGTAAGTCTATCTTGATTCCTGTTTGCTTTTCTGTTCCTTTCAAACGTTCCCAAGTTTGCACCCAAACTTCTCCTTTTTCAAGATCTTCTTTATATTCTAACGCATCGGGATAAGCCCCATTTTGTTTGGTCAAACTAGTATACTCATAATTGTCTCTCCAAGAAGCAACATCTTTTAAAAGACTGGCTTTATTTTCCTCAACTGGATAACTTTCTGAAGTATCGTAAGATTTAAAATCGTCGGTAACATAAGATGCAACCTTATCTACATCACCGTTTGCAAAAGCTTTATTAAAGCTTTCAACTACTTCAATAGCGGGATGGGTAATAAAAATTGTTCCGTTCGCTTTTTTCTGAGCATTCATTCCAAATGTGCTTAGACATGCTAAAGCAAATACAATTGTTTTTTTCATAATTTGTGGGGTTTTTTGTTTATTTAGTTGTTGCATCAACATACATTACTAGTTGATATACTGGAGATAATTCAAATCCATTAGGGGTGATAGTACTCATTTTAGAATCTTTAACAATCGATGCAAAACGCGATTGGCTTAAGGGTCTGTATTGAACATGATCTAAAGCTTCTGACAACTTAGTAAATCCATCCCAAGTCAATGCAGAAAAATCCACATTGCTTCCTTGAGGATACACTACTGTTTGTAGCCCCCAGCCGTTTAATTTAAAACCCTTTTTTTGTTCATTTTCAAAAAACGGTTTCCATAAATTGGTGTTTTCTTCGACAAAGTCCTGAACACTTGTTGGTTTAGCATAATTAATTACAACGAATTTAGGCGCTCCCTCAATTTGTGCTTCCGTTTTCATGATGTAAGTAAATAGAACTTTAGAAATAGAATTGGTTTCCATAGCCGCCAACTTCATGTTAGGCAACACTTTTTCCGGATCAGCCCATCCGCTTTCCATAGTATCGAAATCAGTTACAGATTTAAAATCGTTAACAAACAAATAGTTGGGTCTGGTATCGGGATCGCCAATAACGCCGACTTTTTTCCACAGACTCCATGCTTGCATTTTGCCTGATTTAATGTTGGCTTTGGCAATTTTTGACCAATATTCCGTTTCTCTTTTTACAAATTCAGCTTCGTTTTTTTCAGATACATTTCTGTATTGCAAAAATTTGTACTGTGCTTGTGCTTGTTGCATCCCTAATGCTAGGATAACACATAAAATTACTTTTTTCATACTGTGGGGTTTTTGGTTTGATTTCAAAAGTAGAACCCCAATCGTTTGTAAGTGGTAAATCGTAAGTAAAATCTGTTCCGTTTTAGCATTAGGGAACACTTTGCGGTTTTTATTAATCATTAAAAAAAACAGAGCGGTTTTTAAAAAAGTCCTATATTCGCACTAACACAACCTATTTATCAGCGTTTTATGGAAATGCTTACGCCGTTTTTCGGATTATTTACTTCGTTTGTCCTTTTTTATTACCGAAAGGACTTTAATCGGTCAAATTTGTATTTAGCCTTGTTTTATTTGTGTAGTAACCTCATCGTTTTAGTATATTTTGGGTTGCATTTTACCAAAACTCCTTTTTGGGAGGGAGTATTTTTCGTCAACTTTATGCCGTTGTCCTTTGTCATTGGTCCGCTTTTATTTTATTATGTTAAATATGCGGTTGCAGAAAACAAAAATATTGTACCTAAAGATTACCTGCATTTAGTTCCCGCTTTAATTGTAGTTATCATTAGCCTACCCTATACCACACTGCCTTTTTCTAAAAAAGTAGCCATTGCACATCATATCCAAGCGGTCACTCAAGACTATGATTTTAAAATATCCATTTTTTCTTTGAAACAAATGATGTTTTTGCGTCCATTACATCTTTTTATTTATTGCGTAGCAAGCTTAGTATACTTTAAAAACGCGACACAAAAAAGGCTAAATCAATTTGGAATTCTTCCTTCCAACCATACTACTATTCAACGATGGATTTATGCATTAGTTGGACTCCAATTATTTATTTCTACCTATTGTTTTTTAGATACATTTGCCGCCTTTATTCTAAAAAATGAATTGGGAATTTTCAGCTACCAAAACTATTTTAGAGCCGTTGGAGGTACTTTTTTTCTTCAAAATATAGTTTTGTTTTTATTTCCTAAAATATTATTTGATTCTATTTCTTATCCCGATCCTTCTTTAGCTAAAAATAGAGCTGCTCAATTGAAAAAAAACAACTCCCAAGAAATCAATCAAAATATTACAGTTCAATTAGAAACTTATCTTGGAAATACCCCTTTTTTAGTGCCTGGATTCAGCTTGTCTAAAATGGCATTGGATTTACAACTCTCTGAAAGAGTTTTGTCCAATTATTTTAATACTGAACTAGCTGTTTCGTTTAGCGAATGGAAAAACAATCAACGAATCGATTATGCGTGTAAATTGATTGACGAAGGGAAAGCAGACAAGCTTACCGTTGAAGGAATTTCGCTTAATGTCGGGTTCTCTTCAAGGTCAAAATTCATTGATGCCTTTAAAGAACGAAAAGGTGTTGTTCCTTCGTCGTATATCAAACAATCGAATTCAAACTAACCATCAAAATGGATATTAACAAAACAATATTACCTGTTATTCTATTACTTTCTACTATTGTTTTTGGTCAAAAACCTGAGCAAACAATAGCTAATTTAAACTCCAAAAAAGACTTTTATAGCAGCATCGCTCAAAAAATATGGGGGTATGCCGAAATGGGTTTTCAAGAAGAAAAAAGTGCTGCCATATTACAAGAAACATTGCGCAATGAAGGTTTTACCATAACCAAAGGAGTAGCTGGAATCCCCACCGCTTTTATTGCCGAGTATGGAGAAGGAAAACCTGTTATTGCCATTTTAGGAGAATACGATGCGCTTCCTGGATTATCGCAAGAGGCTGTTCCGGAGAAGAAATCAGCAGGAAAAACAGCTGGTCACGCTTGTGGTCATCACCTATTTGGCACTGCATCTATGGCAGCGGCCATTGAGGTAAAAAATTGGTTGAAAACCAACAAGAAAAAAGGAACTATTCGTTTCTATGGTTGTCCCGCCGAAGAAGGGGGTTCAGGAAAAGTATATTTAGTGCGCGAAGGTTTATTTAATGATGTGGACACCGCTTTACATTGGCATCCCGCTGATGCTAATGATGCTAATCCGGGATCAGCTTTGGCTAATAAATCGGCTAAATTTAGGTTCTACGGAATCGCTTCTCATGCAGGAATGGCTCCTGAAAAAGGTCGTTCAGCCTTAGACGGCGTAGAAGCTATGGACATGATGGTGAATATGATGCGCGAACACATTCCGTCTGATGCGCGTATTCATTATGTGATTACCAATGGTGGAAAAGCACCCAATGTTGTACCTGATTTTGCCGAAGTCTATTATTATGTGAGACACGGTAATCGAAAAACGGTGGTAGAAATTTTTGATCGCATTACTAAAGCTGCAGAAGGAGCTGCTTTGGGAACAGGTACTCGAATGGGCTATGAACTTATTGGAGGTACGCACGAATTACTTCCCAATACAACACTTCAACAACTAATGTATACTAATTTGATTAAAGTGGGCGGTGTGAATTATACCGAAGAAGAAAAAATATTTGGAAAAGCCATTATAAAAAGCCTCGGCATTGAAAATGAAAATCTTGAAAAAGCGAGTATAATCCAACCTTATAAAACATTAGATCTTAGTTTTGGTTCGACTGATGTAGGCGATGTGAGTTTTACTGTTCCAACTGCTGGTATGGGGAGTGCTACTTGGGTACCAGGGACGCCCGCTCATAGCTGGCAAGCCGTTGCGGCTGGAGGCACTGATATTGGTAACAAAGGTATGATGGTGGCTGCAAAAACGATAGCGTTAACGGCTATTGATTTGTATTTGCATCCCAATATGATTTTGAAAGCTAAAGAAGAACTCAACCAAAAAAGAGGAAGTGATTTTAAATACATTCCTCTTCTTGGTGACAGAAAACCTGCCTTAGATTATAGAAAATAACATACTTATTGCTGTATTTCTTTTATCTTAATATTGCGAAGTGACACTCCTTTTGCCCAATCCTGAAAGGCAATTTTTCCGCGAACTGCTTTCCCAAAAGAAGGAAAGTTTCCCAATTTACTTCCGGCAATTAGTTGTTTCCAACGTTCGGTTTTCATATCCTCATGACCCGTTTCGACACCGTTCAACCAAAAGGTAATAACCCCATTTTGTTGTACAATTCTAGAGCTGTTCCATTGGCCTGAAGGTTTTGGCTGCACTTCGTGTAACAAGGGAGATAAACTATATACACATCCTGCCGCATGTTTCCCATCTTGCAAATAGTCTTTAGGCATATTGGCATTGTCTAATAGCTGGTATTCTGGTCCTGTTGTCCAAGCCGTTGGAAATTCGGGAGCTTCTTGCACATTGATAAACACCCCACTATTTCCTGCTGCTGAAATTTTCCATTCAAAAGTAAAATCAAAATTTTCATATTGGTTATCCGAAACCAAATCGCCACGTTGTACTTTCTCTGTATTTGGATCACAAATCAATTCGCCATTTTGAACAGACCAAGCCGA
>JACCDS010515471.1_pt1 | contig 29437 bp, 26 predicted proteins | sample 7446441 | NCBI WGS metagenome assembly JACCDS01 (sample SAMN15323445, study PRJNA562643) | freshwater metagenome | isolation source: river surface water | place: USA:Blue River Watershed | collected 2017-08-17 | reverse complement strand
TGAGGTGGGCTTCGATCTGGCGCACGCCTTCGTAGCCGTGCTGCAGCATGCTTTCGTGCCACTTGGGGTTGAGCATGCGGCTGCGGGTTTCCAGGGCCACTTGCTCGGTCAGGCTGCGCACCACGCCATCGCCTTGGGTTTGGTCGCCAATGAACACGGGCGGGGCTTCGGCGGCGTTGCCATCGCGTTGGTGTTTGGCCTGCAAGACAGCTCGGCTGATGCCCCCCAAGGTGTCGAAGTAGGTGTCGATGCTGGTCACGCCCAGCTCGACCGAGTCGAGGTTTTGGTAAGTCAGCGACACACTGGCCAAGGCGCTTTGCAGCACCGAGGTGTTGCGCACGGGGCGGCCTTCGCGGCCATAGGCAAAGCCCTTGCGTTGGGTGAAGGCGTCGCCGAGTTCGTTTTCGTCTTCCCAGCAGCTGCTGTCAATCAGGTGGTTGATGTTGGCGCCATATGCACCTTCGGTGTTGCCAAACACCCTCAGCGATGCGCATTCGATATTGCTGTCTTGGTGCTCGGCCAGGTAAGCCAGCGCGTGTTTGCGCAGGTAGTTTTGTTCAGGCGGCTCATCGGCGCTGGCGGCTAAGAAGGAGGCCTCGGCCAAGAGCCGAATTTGCATGGGCAACAAATCGCGGAAGATGCCCGACAAGGTGATCACCACATCGATGCGCGGCCGACCCAGCGTGCTGAGTGGCAACAACTCGGCACCGGCCAGACGGCCATAGCTGTCAAAGCGCGGGGCCGCGCCCATCAAGGCCAGAGCCTGGGCCAAGGGGCCACCCTCGGTTTTGAGGTTGTCGGTGCCCCACAACACCATGGCCACGGTTTCGGGCAAGGCTTGGTGGTCTTTTTGGTAGCGGGCCAGCAGTTTTTCGGCTTGGCGTTGGCCATCACGCACGGCAAATGCCGAGGGCATGCGAAACGGATCGAGGCCATGCAGATTGCGCCCGGTTGGCAAGACATCGGGGTTGCGAATCAAATCGCCGCCGGGTGCGGGTTGCAAATACCGGCCATCCAAGGCGCGCATCAGGCCTTGCATTTCGTGGTCTTCACCCAGCAGCCGGTTGCTGCGCACCAATTGCCGCAAGCTCTCGGATGGTGCAGTGGAGGAGTCGCTGGATGCCGACTTCAGATCGCCATGCTGGGCTTGCAATTGGGCTTCAGTTGCACCGTCGACCAAGGCTTCCATCAGGGCGCTGTGGTCGCGGGTGTTGAGGCCCATGGCATCGGCCATGACTTTGAGGGTGCCCAAGCGTTGTTCGCGTGTGGGCGTTTGCCCCATGACGTGCAGGCCTTCAGGAATGAGCGCGTATTCGAGCTCCAGCAATTGGTTTTGCAATTGCTCGATCCATGCAGCCGATTCGGCTTCGCTGGCCGCGGCGGGTTGTGCCGGCACCGCCAGGTCGATGCTGCGCGCTTGTTCGTGGATGAGCTCGGTCAAACTGGCGCGGTCCAAGGCTTGGTCGGGGCCCAGTTGTTGCCAGCGTTCAATCGATTGTTGCAAGCTGACCAGCTCTTTGTACAAGCCCGAATGGGTGAGGGCCGGTGTCAGGTAGCTGACCAAAGTGGCGGCGCCGCGGCGCTTGGCCAGTGCCCCTTCCGAGGGGTTGTTGGCGGCATACAAATACACATTCGGCAAAGCGCCAATTAGGCGGTCGGGCCAGCACTGCGCCGACAAACCGGTTTGTTTGCCTGGCATGAACTCCAAGGCTCCGTGGGTGCCAAAGTGCAGCACCGCATCGGCGGCATAGTCGTCGCGCAGATAGCGGTAAAACGCGCTGAAGGCGTGGGTCGGTGCGCAGCCGGTTTCAAACAACAAGCGCATCGGGTCGCCTTCGTAGCCAAAACCCGGTTGCACTGTCACCACCACTTGGCCAAAGGCCGCACCCAAAACGAACAGCGATTGGCCGTTCGTCAGGTGCTTGCCCGGGGCAGGGCCCCACTGCGCTTCAATGTCCTTGAGATAGCGTTCGTGTTGCACATGGTGCGCCGTGTCCATGGCGTGCAACACATTGGCCTGCGTGCCGTATTGGCTGGCGTTGCCTTGCAACAGACGCTGGCGCAAGTCGTCCACACTGTCGGGCATCTCGACGCGGTAACCCTCGAGCTGCAAGCGTTGCAAGGTGTTGAACAGCGACTGGAAGACCGACAAATAGGCGGCTGTGCCGACACTGCCCGCATTGGGTGGGAAGTTGAACAGCACAATCGCCAGCTTGCGCTCTGCGCGAGGTTTGTGGCGCAGCCGCACCCAGCGCTCAACGCGCGAGCTCAACATCTCGGTGCGCTCACTGCAGGTGAACATGTCTTGGCTGCGTGGCCCACTCGGGAAGGTGCAGTGCTTGTCGCAGCCGGTGCAGGTTTGGCCTGCCGGGCCGGGGCGGCCGCCATAGACCATGGGCAAGATCGAGCCGTCTAATTCGGGAATGGCCACCATGATGGTGTTTTCCACCGGCAGCAAACCGCGGGTAGAGCTGCCCCATTGGTCGATCGATTGAAACTCCAGTGGGTGGGCCGCGATGTAGGGCACATCGAGTTCGCTCAAAGCCACTTCGGCGGCGCTGGCATCGTTGTAGGCGGGGCCGCCCACCAGTGAAAAGCCGGTCAACGACACCAGCGACTGGATCTGCGACTTGTCGCCATTCTTGAAGAAGCGGTCCATCGCCGGGCGGGCATCGAGGCCACTGGCAAACGCCGGAATCACGCGCAAGCCGCGGGCTTGCAATGAGCCGATCACCGCGTCGTAATGCGCGGTGTTGCCCGCCAGCAAATAAGAGCGCAGCAGCAACAGGCCCACGGCGGGTTGGTCTTTGCGGCCATGGCCGGGCAGGTCGCTCAGGTGTTCGCTGATGCGGTTTTTCATCTGGGGGTGGTACAGCCCCACTTCAGGATATTCAATTGGGTCTTCAGGCTGAGCCAGTGCGCGCAAGTGCTGGCGTGGGCCTTGGGCATAGCGGTGCACCAAGGTTTGCACCATGTGCTCGATGTTGTGCTCTGAACCCGCGAGCCAATAGCGCATGGTCAGGAAAAACAGGCGCAAATCTTGTGCTGTGCCCGGAATGAAGCGCAACAACTTGGGCAAGCGCCGCAGCATCGCCATTTGTTTGGCGCCGGCATTGGAGGGCGCGCCTTTTTCTTCGCCTGTGTCTTTGTTTTTAGCGCTGGGGCGCAATTTTTTCAGCAGGGCCATCAGCCCGCTCGACTCGCGGCCCATGACCAATTTGCCCATGCGGGTGAGTTGCGTCACCGGCGGGGCCGACATGATGCAAACCATGGCATCGCAGTGGTCGCGGCGCGCTTGCAAGGCATCCAGCACCGGCAAGAAATGGTCTTCCATGAACAGCATGGTGACGATCACGATGTCGGCCTGCGCCACCGCTGCCAAACACGCGGCGAGTGCTGTTTCGCTGTCGCGCCAGGCCGATGCCGAGTGAGTTTGCAGGTGCACGCCGGGCAGTTGCCGGGCCAGTTTTTCGCCCGCGCTTTCGGCCGCACTGGCCAAGTGACTGTCCATGGTCAACAGCACCACGCTCATGCGTGGCGTCAGGGCTTGGGCCTGCGCCTGCTTACCGGCTGAAGTGGGCTTTGGCATCGTAGAGCGTCTCCACGGTGATAGTCGCCACGCCCAGATCTTGGGCAAATCGTTCGGTGTTGCGGCGGGCTTTGCCTCGCACAAAGAACGGAATCTTGCCCAGCTCCTTTTCTGCTTCTTGGCTCCAGGTGGCCTGGTTTGAAGCGGCTTGGGCGGGGGGAGCTACCGACTGCACCACCGCAGCGCTGGGGCTCGCGGGTGTGGTCGCGGGTGTGGTCGTGGGTGCAGACTTGGGCGCGTTCGGGGGCGCGGTTTTTTCTGCGGACAATTCTGCGGAGGGTCGGGTGCTGCCCAAGTGCGACGGTGCGGCACCGGCATGGAACTCGAAGTCTTCGCGGAACATGCCAATCAGGTGTTCTTCGAGGCCCATCATGAGCGGGTGGACCCAGGTGTCAAACAACACGTTGGCCCCTTCAAAACCCATTTGCGGCGCGTAGCGTGCCGGAAAATCTTGCACGTGCACCGGCGCCGAAATCACTGCGCAAGGAATGCCCTGCCGCTTGGCGATGTGGCGCTCCATCTGGGTGCCCAAAATCAATTCGGGTTGCAGCGCGTTGATTTGGTCTTCGACTTCCAAGTAGTCGTCGGTGATCAGGGCCTCGATGCCGTGTTGCTTGGCGCAGTCGCGCACCTCGCGCGCAAATTCGCGGCTGTAGGTGCCCATGCCCACCACTTCGAAACCCATCTCTTGTCGGGCTACGCGGGCTGCGGCCACCACGTGTGTGGCATCGCCAAAAATATAAACCCGCTTGCCGGTGAGGTAAGTGGAATCCACCGACTTGGCGTACCAAGGGGCATGCGCGTTGAGCGGGTCGTTGGCCGGTTGCGGCAAACCAACCAAGCCACACACCTCGGCGATGAAGTCACGCGTAGCGTGGCTGCCCAAGGGGATGGTTTTGGTGTAAGGCTGATCAAACTGGCGCTGCAACCATTGCGCTGCAGCCAGGCCCACTTCAGGGTAAAGCACCACATTGAAGTCGGCCTCGGCCAAACGCTGAATGTCGGCCACGCTCGCGCCCATGGGGGCCACCACCGACACCTCTACGCCCAAGGTGTTGAGCAGTTGGGTGATTTCTTTCACATCGTCTCGGTGTCTAAAGCCCAGAGCGCTGGGGCCCAAGATGTTGCAACGCGGACGGCGTGGAGTGGCAGCAGGCTCAGCGCCGGCTTGGCCCTCGGGCGCTGCGGCAGTCGCAGGCTGGTGCACCAAGTGCCGGCACAGTTGGTAAAAGGTTTCGCTGGCGCCCCAGTTTTCTTTGCGCTGGTAAGAGGGCAGCTCGAGCGGCACCACCGGAATCGGCAGTTTCAGGGCTTGCGCCAGACCGCCCGGGTCGTCTTGAATCAGCTCGGCCGTGCACGACGAGCCGACCAACATGGCGGCAGGCTGAAAGCGCTGCATCGCATCGCTCGCGGCGTCTTTGAACAACTCGGCGGTGTCGCCGCCTAAGTCGCGGGCTTGGAAGGTGGTGTAGGTGACGGGGGGGCGGCGCGGCAGACGCTCGATCATGGTGAACAGCAAATCGGCGTAGGTGTCGCCCTGCGGCGCATGCAGCACATAGTGCACGTCCTGCATGGCGGTGGCCACACGCATCGCGCCCACATGGGGCGGTCCTTCGTAAGTCCAGAGCGTCAGTTGCATGGGGTGTTCCTGCGCGGTTTAGGCAGCCAACTTCAGGCGGCGTTTGAGGGGGCGGCTGAACAGTCCGGCCAAGTCGGCAGCTTGTTCGTAGCCCTGAATCGGGGTGAAGACCAACTCGATGGCCCACTTGGTGGTGAGCCCTTGGGCCTCGAGAGGGTTGGCCAGGCCCAAGCCACAGACCACCATGTCGGGCGCATCGGCGAGACAGCGCTCGAGCTGCAAATCGACGTCTTGGCCTTCGCTGATGCGGGTGCCCGCAGGCAGCCAAGCCAGCTCGGCAGCCATGTGCTGGCGGTGCAAATAGGGCGTGCCCACTTCGACCAAGGTCATGCCCAATTCGCGGTGCACGAAGCGGGCCAACGGAATTTCGAGCTGCGAATCAGGGAAGAAGAAAATGCGTTGGCCTTGCAGCATTTCGCGTTGCACGGCCAAGGCTTTTTCAGCGCGTTGGCGTGGGGCGGCAATGGCTTGTTCAAAGCGCTCGGGGCTGACACCAAACTCGGTGGCGGCGGCTTGCAGCCAAGCCGTGGTGCCCTCCACGCCCAAGGGGAAGGGGGCGCTCAAAGCTTGGGCGCCACGCGATTGAAGGGCGCGCGCCGTATCGGCCAAAAAAGGTTGGGCCAACAAAAAGCGGGTGTTGGGCCCGACAGCAGGCATCGCTTGGCTGTTGCGCGGTGGGAAAAAGCTGACGCTCAAGCCCATGTGGTTCAGCAAGCTGCGCAATTGGTCTTCCACCACATCGGCCAGCGTGCCCACTACCATCAGCGATTTGGCGTTGTCGTTGTCACTGTGGTGAGCGCTCTCTTTGTGCGCTGCGTTGGGCTGAGTTGCGGCAGTTGGCTGCGCCACTGGGCTGGGCAGGGTGGGCAAAGTGGGTAGGGTCGGCACCAGTGGGGCGAGACAAGCGTCTTCGCCTTGGGTGAAGGTGGTCTCAATGCCGCTGCCGGAGTAATTGAGCACCCGCACAGCCGGGTGGTGCAGGCGGTTTTGTCTTTCGGCGGCGCGGGACAAGTCGAGTTTGATGACTTCTGAAGGGCACGAGCCCACCAAAAAGAGCAAACGGATGTCGGGGCGGCGTGTCAGCAATTGGCTCACCACGCGGTCGAGTTCTTCGTGCACATCGGCCAAGCCGGCCAAGTCACGCTCGTCAATGATGGCCGTGCCAAAGCGGGGCTCGGCAAAAATCATCACGCCAGCGGCTGACTGAATGAGGTGCGCACAAGTGCGTCAGCCGACCACCAAAAAGAAGGCGTCTTGAATTTTTCGGTGCAGCCAAATGATGCCGGTCAAACCGCAAAACACCTCGCGTTGGCCGCGTTGCACCAAGGGCACGACATCGGTGCATCCCGAAGTGGCAGATTTGATCGGGATGACGGGGCTCATGGTTGCACCTGTGCGCCCGGCGGGGGCGAAATGGACGTGGGTTTTTGCAAGCGCGCCATGCGCAGCTTGCGCAGGTATTGCGCGGCATTGATGGCATAGCTGCCGTAAGCAGCCAACGCCAACAGCAATTGGTCGGTGGCGCTCCAAAGCCCTTGCCACCAGACCCACAAATAAGCGGTGTGCAGGACCAAAACGCCCATGCTGACCACGTCTTCCCAATAAAAAGCAGGTGCAAACAGGTACTGGCCGAAGACCACTTTTTCCCAAATTGCGCCGGTGACCATGATGGCGTAGAGCACCAGCGTCTTGAGCACGACCGAGCCCAAGGCCCAGTCGGTCAGGGTGCCGGTTTGTAAACTGCGCACCACCAAGAACAGGCTGATCCCAAAAATCAAGAATTGCACCGGGGCCAGCACCCCTTGAACCAGCGTCCAACGGGTTGCATCGCGCCGGGCGCGTTGCGCTGGCGTGTACAAAACGGAGGGGGACGATTCGGGCATGGAAAACCTGTGGGTGGAGGGGCTTGGGTTGAATGTAAATCTGACAATACACTGTGTCAACATAAATTGACAATAATTTAGCATTCTAGGGTTTACACTAAATACAAGTTGAACCCATCACGCTCACACTTGGGTCTGTGTTTTGTAGGGTCAAGTCGAGGCTCTGCTCCATGCAACTCTTGTGAAGAGCCGCCACCGGGTGCTTTTTGCTGGTTTAACCCTCTGATGATCGGTGTTTGTCATGGCGCAAAACAATCTGGAAAACGCACAGTCCCCGCCCGCCGGGCAGGGGCAGGCGGGGTCCTTGCCAGAAGCTTTGCGACAAGGCACTCCGGTCAGTCCGCGTTTGGTGGGGGGCACCACCTTTGCCGGTAAATCGGCGCTTGACTTGGCCCAAATCCAGATCCTGGCGCAAGCCTGTTTGCAGGGCTTAGACGCCGCGCGCCAAGTGGTTCACGGCTGGCAGCGCCAAGGGCAATCCTTAGAAGATATTTATATGCAGGGCATCACGCCCTGTGCCCGCCTCCTGGGGGATTGGTGGTGTTCGGACCGCTTGGACTTTTCCATGACCACCATCGCTTCGACCCATTTGCAACAGCTGTTGCACGACTTCAGCAGCGAATTTTTGCAAGAAGCCCCGCACCAGCCCAATGGCTGGTGTTTGCTCTTGATGACCGAGCCAGGGGCCCAGCACAGCATGGGCTTGTTCATGCTCAGCGAGTTTTTCAAGCGCGCTGGTTGGACCGTGACCGTCGGCGTGCCCCAAGATGTGAACGAATTCAAACGCCTGTTTCAGTCCGAGTGGTTTGACGCAGTGGGAATTTCGGTCAGCAGCGACCGGCATTTGGACACGTTGCGCAGCCTGTTGCCCTCATTGCGTCAGGCGGCCGACAACACCGATTTGAAAGTTTTTGTGGGGGGACCGATGGCCTTTGTGGCACCCGACAAGTTGCAGGCGTGTGGCGCTGATGTCATTGCCCAAGACGCACCTGCGACTGTGGCGAGGTTGACGCAAGTCCTGAACGCCCGCCAAAGCCAGTGGGTTTGACTTGGATCAGTCTTTGTCCTTTTTCAGTGCAGGCCATGTGCAGTGAGGCTCGTTAAAAAGTCTATACTTACATGACAATTTCAAGTGTCAACTTCCTGATTCTTAAACGCATAAAACTTACACCATGAAGCTTCCCTCTTTGGACTCCTCCACATTTTCCCAGCTGCTGGGAGTGGTGTCGGATGTCTCCTTGGTCATGGACCTTCAGGGGGTGATCGAGGATGTCTCGACTGGGCGTGACACCTTGGCCGCTTTGGGCTGCCAAGCGTGGGTCGGCCGCTCGTGGATTGACACGGTCACCACTGAGAGCCGCATCAAGATCCAGGAAATGCTGCAATCTCAAGGCGCGGCAGACACCATGCGCTGGCGCCATGTCAACCACACCTCGCCTTTGGGCAACGACGTGGCCTTGCAATATGTGCTGGTGCCTTTGGGTGGCAAAAAACTGTTGGCAGTGGGCCGCGACCTAGAAAGCCTGGCCGAATTGCAACGCCGCTTGGTCGAAACCCAGCAATCGATGGAGCGCGATTACTTGCGCCTGCGCCACATTGAGGCGCGTTACCGGGTGTTGTTCGACACCTCCTCCGAGGCCGTTTTGATGGTCGACTCCAGCACCCAGCGTGTGCTTGAAGCCAACGTTGGCGCACAGTCGATGATGCGGGACGCAGGCAAGCGCTTGGTGGGCCGCGATGTGCGCGAATGTTTTGAGGCCGACAGCCAAGGCGAAGTGCAATCCTTGCTGCGCATGGCTTTGGCCACGGGTCGCATTGAAATGTGCTCGGCTCAGGTGGCCGGTTTGTCTTCGGCCTGGACCGTGTCGGCCACGGTCTTTCGGCAAGAGGGCGGGGCGCAGTTTTTGGTGCGCTTGGTGCCGCGTGAAGCCGCTTTGCTTCCCGCACACGACAGCGGTTCGTCCGATGCCTTGAGCGCGGCCATGGAGCATTTCCCGGACGGTTGGGTGCTGACCGACCCCTCGGGTTTGGTCAAAAGCGTCAACGAGGAAGGCATGGCTTTGTTGGGCCTGACCGCGTCGTCGCAAGTGATTGGTCAAAGCCTGGAGCGCTGGTTGCAGCGCGGCGCCGTGGACTGGGGTGTGCTCAACACCAGCTTGCGTCAGCAGCTGCCGGTGCGCAATTTCGCCACCGAGGTGCGCACCTTGTCGGGCATGACCCTGCCCATTGAAATTTCTGCGGTGTACCTGAGCCGGCCAGAGCCCACCTATGCGTTTTTTCTGCGTGACATGGACCGACGATTGCAAGGCGGCGCCTCGGTGGCGCAAAGCCAGTCCAACCCCTTTGCCGACTTGTCGCAATTGGTGGGGCGCCGTCCCATCAAGGACATCGTGGGCGAAACCGTGGACACGATTGAGCGCAAGTGCATCGAGGCCGCACTCGAGTTGACCCACAACAACCGCGCTTCGGCGGCTGAAATGCTCGGTTTGTCACGCCAAAGCCTCTATGTCAAATTGCGACGTTTTGGCATGGTCGCCGAGACCGAAGCCGAAAATCCCTGATGTTGTCAATTTAAATTGACGATAAGTGTCAATCCTAGTTGACATTTTCCGGGTTCTCCCCACAATGGGGCCATGGATACCCCGCCACTGGCCTCAACGCCACACCTTCAGGACCCTCGCCAGGCACCGCTTGAGTTGCCGCTGAGCGCCTCGCTCTCTCGGCCTGCGTTGTCCACGGTGGCCGAACTGCTCAAACCCATCACTTGGTTCCCCCCGATGTGGGCTTTCGCTTGTGGCGCGGTGGCGTCGGGGCAGTCGATCACCGCGAACTGGGGCTTGTTGTTGTTGGGTCTGGTGCTGACGGGCCCGCTGGTGTGTGCCAGCAGCCAGGCCGTGAACGATTGGTTTGACCGTCATGTGGACGCCATCAACGAACCCGATCGCCCCATTCCCTCAGGCCGCATGCCCGGTCGCTGGGGTTTGGGCATTGCCATCGCCTGGACGCTGTTGTCATTGCTGTGGGCGACGCTCATGGGGCCCTGGGGTTTTGCGGCTTGCGCATTGGCCATTGCCCTGTCTTGGGGCTACAGCGCGCCACCCGTGCGCCTGAAAAACAACGGCTGGTGGGGCAACGCCGCCTGCGCGCTGAGCTACGAGGGCCTGGCGTGGCTCACCGGCACCGCCGTCATGCTGGGCGGGGCTTGGCCGGGTCCACATTCGCTGGCGCTGGCGCTGCTCTACAGCTTGGGTGCGCACGGCATCATGACCTTGAACGATTTCAAGGCCATTGAGGGCGATCGCCAAATGGGCGTGGCCTCGTTGCCGGTGCAACTGGGCGCGCAGGGCGCGGCGCGCATGGCCTGTGTTTTCATGCTGGTGCCGCAGCTGTCGGTGGCTTTGTTGTTGGCCCATTGGCAACTGCCTTGGCATGCCATGGCGGTCTTTGTTTTGGCTGTTTTGCAGGGGCCGTTGATGGCTCAATTTTTGCGAAAGCCAGTTGAGCGCGCCTTGCATGTCTCGGCCTTTGGCGTGCCCTTGTTTGTCAGCGGCATGATGGTCAGCGCTTGGGGCTTGCGCCATCTGCATCTGTTGCAACACTCTGCAGGAGGCGTCTGAACATGGCCACCCCTTCCCCTCATTTTGGTTGGTTTCAGATCATCCGTTTGGGCTTGATTCAAGCCTGTTTGGGCGCGGTGGTGGTGGTGACCACCTCCACACTCAACCGCATCATGGTGGTCGAGCTGGCGCTGCCCGCTTTGTTGCCCGGATTCATGGTGGCCTGGCACTACGCGGTGCAGATGGTGCGCCCCCGCATGGGCTTTGGCGCTGACAAAGGCCGCCGCAGTACACCTTGGATGATGGGCGGCATGTTGGTGTTGGGCGCGGGCGGCTTGATGGCGGCTTGGGCCACAGTGTGGATGGCCACTGAGCCCCTGTATGGCGCACTGTTGGCGTGGCTGTCATTCAGTCTGATTGGTTTGGGCGTGAGCGCGTGTGGCACCTCGCTGCTGGCCCTGATGGCCAAGCGCGTGCCCGCCGAGCGCCGCGCGCCTGCCGCCACCACCGTGTGGTTGATGATGATTGTGGGCTTTGCGGTCACGGCTGGGGTGGTGGGCAAGCTGATCGACCCCTACAGCCCCGAGGTCTTGCTGAAGGTCTCTGCCGGCCTCAGTGCTTTGACCGCGCTCATCACAGCGCTGTGTTTGTGGGGTCTTGAAAAAGACGTGGACTTGTCGCCGGGCCTGACCCTTGAAGCCGACCAGAACCCCAGCAACGAGCGGCTGCAAAAACAAAATTTCAAAGAAGCTTTTCAAGAGGTTTGGGCCGATCCTGCGGCACGCACTTTCACCGTTTTTGTCTTCATGTCCATGTTGGCGTACAGCGCCCAAGATTTGATTTTGGAGCCCTTCGCCGGTGCCGTGCATGGCTTCACGCCGGGGCAAACCACACAACTCTCAGGTTGGCACCACATGGGGGTGCTGATCGGCATGCTGGCGGTCGCAGGGGCCGGCTCGCGACGGGTGGCCGGTCGCTTGGGCTCGGTGCAAGCTTGGATGGTGGGCGGCTGCTTGTTCTCGGCGTTGGCCACGGTGGGCTTGGTCAGTTCGGCCTTGTCGGCCCATTGGCCACTGCAAGCCAATGTGGTGTTTTTGGGCGTGGCCAATGGCGCGTTTTCGATTGCGGCCATCGCCACCATGATGCGCTTGGCCGGCGAGGGTGCGAACGGCAGGGGCCGCGAAGGCACGCGCATGGGGTTGTGGGGCGCAGCGCAAGCGGCGGCTTTTGGTTTAGGGGGCTTGCTGGGCACTGCGGCCAGCGATTTGGCCCACGCCTTGCTGGGCGAACAGCGCTTGGCTTATGCCGCGGTGTTTGCCTTGCAAGGTCTCATGTTTACCGGGTCAGCGTGGGTGGCTTTGCGCCTGCGCTCTGGCCCTGCTGCTGACAGCAGGCCGCTGCGATGTGACAGCGCTGCTTGGATTAAAGAGGGGTCTCACTCATGAAACAAACCGATTTTGACTTTGTCGTGGTGGGTGGCGGGCCTTCGGGTGCCACGGCTGCCCATGACTTGGTGCGCGAAGGTTGGCGTGTGTTGTTGTTAGACCGACAAGGCCGAACCAAGCCTTGTGGGGGCGCGATCCCCCCTCGCTTGATCAAGGACTTCGACATTCCCGATCACCTCTTGGTGGCCAAGGTGCGCTGCGCCCGCATGATTTCGCCGGCCGATAACAAGGTGGACATCCCCATCGACAACGGCTATGTGGGCATGGTCGATCGCGATGAGTTTGACGAGTATTTGCGCGAACGTGCGGCGCAATCAGGGGCGGTGCGGCGACAAGCCCTTTTTGACAAACTCGAGCACGACGAGAGTGGCCAGTTGTGGGTGCACTTCACACCGGTCAACGCCAAAGAACATGCGGCGCAAGAGCACAGCCAGCCGGTGAAAGTGTCCACCCGCATGGTGGTGGGCGCCGATGGGGCGCGCTCAGAAGTGGCGCGTCAAGCGATTCCGAATGCGCACAAGACCAAGTATGTCTTCGCTTATCACGAGATCATTGAAGCGCCTGTGGGTCAGCGTGGCTATGACGCGGCGCGCTGCGACGTGTATTACCAAGGCGAGGTCTCGCCTGATTTTTATGGCTGGGTTTTTCCGCACGGCAAAACCATGAGTGTTGGCATGGGCAGTGCCGACAAGGGCTACTCGCTGCGCAGTGCAACAGCGCGATTGCGCGCCATTGCGGGCCTGACCGATGCGCCCACCTTGCGCCGCGAGGGAGCACCGATTCCGCTCAAGCCCTTGCCGCAATGGGACAACGGCCGCGACGTGGTGGTCATTGGCGATGCCGCAGGGGTCGTTGCACCGTCGTCGGGCGAGGGCATTTACTACGCGATGGACTGCGCAAGACGCGTGGCGCAAGCGGCGCACCAAGCCCTCAAAACCGGCAACAGCGCTTGCTTGAAGCAAGGCCGCAAGAGTTTCATGAAGCAACACGGACGGGTGTTTTGGATTTTGGGTGTGATGCAGTATTTCTGGTATCAAAACGACCGCCGGCGCGAGAAGTTTGTGAAGATTTGCGAGGACCGCGATGTGCAGCGTTTGACCTTCGAGTCCTACATGAACAAAGAGTTGGCGCGCAAAGACCCGATGGCGCATGTGCGCATTTTCTTGAAGGACATGGCCCACCTGCTGGGCTTGGCGCGCACCTGAGGACCTGTAGCGCTTAACCCTCTTTTGAGGGGTGAGTCATGAGCGAGCGATCGACCCTGTCGGCGCAAGTCAGGGACAATGCCGTTCATGGATAAAAAATCTCGTTACGCGTTGGCTGGGGCTTTTGTTTTGAGCTATGCCACAGCGGGTATCGGTGGGGCCTTCACGGAGCTGGGGCCTTGGTACTTTGCGCTCAAGCACCCGACTTGGAAACCACCCGATGCCGCATTTGGCGTGGTTTGGACGACCATCTTCACGCTCTGCGCCGTCAGTGGCTGGTTGGCGTGGCAAGCGGCCAGCAACCCCCAACAGCGCCGGACCGTTGCCACATTGTTTGGGCTCAATGCGCTGCTCAACATCCTTTGGAGTGCCCTTTACTTCAAGTTGCAGCGACCCGACTGGGCCTTGATTGAAGTGGTGTTTTTGTGGCTGTCTATCCTGGCCCTGATCGTTGGCCTTTGGCGTGTGTCCCGCTGGGCCAGTGCGTTGTTGCTGCCCTACATTGTTTGGGTGAGCATTGCCGCCGCGCTCAATTGGGAAACGGTTCAGCTCAATGGGCCTTTTGGCGGATAGTTGTCGTGAAATAAACGACGGGGTTTGATGCGGGGGCAACGGTCTTGACGCATCGATTTACTGAAAATTATTTCAAACCGCGTGATCGAATTGCCGAAGTGGATATTTAAGTATTCACACCTAGGGTTTTTCATGCTTGCTGCCTAAAAGCAAAAATTTTATAAAGTGATCGCAGCAGCGGACCGGCAAGCTATCTCGCTGGCGGATGACCGCCCCGGTTTTTTTACCTTCCTGCAGGTTGACACGCTCGTGCTGCAAGGAACGCTCATGACTGAGTACAGTGGTTGCTCCGATGATTCGAAGGGTGTGCAGCGTTTAGCCAACCTGCGGGGTGACTGCAAAGACTCGTTGTTGGCCGTGATTGATGAGCAGATCATTCCGCGTCTGCTCAATGTGCAAAAGTTTTTCACCACCAACGCCGTGCCCCAGATGGATGAAACCTCGGGCACAGGGCTGCCAGAGGTCGAGGCTTTCTCGCAGCATTGCCTGAGTGGGGACGGCTTGAAGGCCCACCAAATCGTCGATGCGTTGACGGATCGGGGCATGACCCAAGAGCGTATTTTCATGGAGTTGATCACGCCTGCCGCCCGCCGTTTGGGGGTCTTGTGGGAGCAAGATTTGTGTGACTTCACCCAAGTGACTTGTGGCCTGGCGATGATGCACCAAGTGATTTACAGGCTGGGTTACCAGTCTCCTGCCGGACAAAGTGAAGCCGGTACGAGCGAACGGATCATGCTGGCCTGCGCGCCGGGCTCGCAGCATTTTCTGGGCTTGACCATCGTGGCCGACTTTTTCCGGCAAGCCGGCTCTGAAGTGGTCCTCGAAATCTCATCTTCAGAATCTGAACTGCTGCGGGCCGTGGGCAACGAGTGGTTTGACGTGGTGGGCATCTCGGTGGCCTTGGAGGCCCAACTCGCCACACTGCCCGATCTGCTGGCCCACCTGCGGGCCAGTTCTGGCAACCCCAAGGTGCGTGTGATTCTCGGCGGGCCGATCTTTTTGATCCACGATGTCAGTCCCATTTCATTGGGTGCGGACGCGATTTTTACGGATGCTCGCGAGGCGGTGGGGGCGGTCAAGCAGTTGGTGCGCAGCGTCTGAGATGGACCGGTCTGTGCACGCCAACATTTGAGAGTTTTAACGGCAGAGTTCATCAACTGCTGAGCTCACCAACTGCTGAGATCACCAACTTCTGCGATCTCTAACTTCTGCCCCCGCAGCGGCGTGCTATCAACAGTGCGATAGACGTTGGCGCCATGTGCGATCAATCTCCGATCAATCTCCAATCAATGTGTGATCCATGTGCGATCAAAATCCAGCGCACCATTTCAAAATGTGTTGCACCGTGTTTTGCGGGTCTTGTTCGTGCGCCAAATGGCCCAGACCCGGCTGGGTGTGTTGAAGTGCTTGTGGCAACTTCTGGCACGCTTCGTTGGCCAAGGCGGGGGGCACGGTCAAGTCGTGTTCGCCAATCAACATGCGCACGGGGTTGCGGATGTCGTGCAAGCGTTCGGCCAAGGGCTTGAGGCGCCAAGCCGCCATCATCGACAACACACCGTGCACATGGCCTGAGTCGCTCAGCACGCGGGTGTAAAGATCGACTCCTTGCGCATCGAGATGGGAGCCGGTGCGCGCGATCCACTCGGCCACCGCACCGGGCTTGGCCGCCATCTTGGCGGTGGCCCAGGCCGACAACGGGTTCAAGGCCGCCAGCTTAGCGGCCGGGCCAAACAGCCACGAGGCCACGCCGGGCAGCGGCAGCCAAGCCGGGTTCAGGCCGATCAAGGTGCTGCGCGACAAGCTGCCAAAGTGCAGCGCCATGTGTGCGGCAATGGCGGCCCCGGCCGAATGACCGACGATGACTTGGGGCGTGTGGTTGAGTTGCAGCAGCAGCGCACGCAGCCCTTCGGCCATGCCGGGCAGTGACAACGCGCCGTCTGGCCCACGGCTGGTGAACGCATGGCCCGGCAGGTCGGGCGCGATCACCGTGAAATGCTCAGCCAGTGCGGGCAGCATGCCGCGCCAACTGAAGTTGCCCGAGCCTGTGCCGTGCAGCAACAGCATGCAAGGGCCTTGCCCCATGACTTGAACATGCCACTGAATGCCCCCTGCTTGCACAAAGCGACTGTGTGCTGCATGGGGCCAATGCGCGGGACGATCGGCCCAAGCCATGCCGGGATAAAAATTCTCAAACATGGTGCGTCATGGGGCCGGGCTTTGCACGCGTTGCATGGCTTGGGCCATGCGCTGGGCTTGCAGATGGGGCATGGGCAAATAACTCGCGCCCATGGTGTTGGCCAGTTGCTGCGCTTGCGCATCGGGCTGCATGGAGGTGTCGATCCACAATGCCCGGTGGCCACTCAGGCGCCATTGCTGGCCCCAGTTGTGCGCATCGGTTTGCGCTTGGGTGCGACCGCCCAGGCCTTGCAGGGTCACGTTGGCTCGGCCATCACTGAGCACCACCAAGATCGGTGTCACGCCTTGGCGTTGCAACTGTGCGGCTTGTTCGTGCGCCATTTTGAGCGCCCCTGCAAGTGGCGTGCCGCCACCGCCGGGCAGGCCTGTCATGGCGCGTTTGGCACGCACCAGTGAGCGCGTCATGGGCAGCAGCAATTGCGCCTGTGCACCGCGAAAAGACACGATGCACACGCTGTCACGCCGCGCATAGGATTGCTGCAACAACAACTCAACCGCCCCCTTGGCCTCGGCCAAACGCTGCAGTGCCGCGGAGCCTGAGGCATCGAGCGCCAGAATCAAACAACTCGAGGTGCGCTGCTGATAACGCTGAATGTGAAAGTCTTCGCCGCGGATGGCCACACGGCCGGTGTTGTGCGTTTGCCGCAAACGCTGTTTGGGCGCGGCGGCGCGCAAGGTGGCCAGCACATGCAAGCGGGCCTGACCGCCGGGGCGGCCTGGGCGTGGTGGCAGGGGACGGCCGCGCTGCGAGCCGGCACGTTGTTGGCCGCTGCGCCCGGCGGTGTTGTGCCCTGTTGCGCCTTGGCGCGTCAAGAGTGCATCGAGCATGTGCGACGGCAAACTGGCCAAGGCCGCAGCGACCACCATCTCTTGCAGATCCTCGGCAGTGGGTTCTGCTGGCGCAGGCGCTTGGTCGTTTGCATTTTCTTCTGCATTTTCTGCAGTTGGTGCCTCAGGCTTTTGCGGAGGCACTGGCGGCGATTCTTCAGTCTCTGTGTTGTCCTCAGCGTTGTCCTTTTTGTTCTCCTCTGAGCTGTTGTCAGATGAATCGGTCGGCCACTGCGTAGCGCGGGGGGCCAACACACAGCGGGCGGCAAAGCTCAAATCTTCTGTGTCCAGCGTCTGGCGTCCGTTCAGCGCGGCATGGCCACAGGCCACACGCAGCGCCAGACTGGGCACCCGCAACGAGCCAATGCCAAGGCCCCACGCCGCAGCGCACAGCGCATGCATTTGCGCGTCGGTGGCTTGCACTTGCGACAGGTGTGCTCGGGCACGCGCGAGGGCCGCTGGGCTGAGCTTTATTTGCAAAGGGCTGTCATGGCCAAAGGCTGCCGTGTTGCCAACATCCGCTTGCGCATCCGAATCCGTATCCACATCCGCATCTGAAAATGCCGCCATCCCCGCACCCGTCCCCGCCCCCGTTTGCCCATCGGCCCAACCCGCCTGAATGTCGCTGGGCGAGAGTTCGTGCAGGTCCAGCCACACACCCAAGCGCTCGGCCAAGGCCACGCCCACGCCCACGCCCGGCTCGTCGGGCAAAGATTCATCCAACGCCACCACACCAAAGCGGCTGATGGTGGGCGTGGCGTTGTGAGCAGTGGGCGGCAATTGGCCTTGTTCCAGCGCTTGCACCAACGGTGCCAACAAGGCCGGCGCAAGGCGCTCGGCCATCGGCAAACACACCACACCTTGGTCGGCTTGTTGCAGCAAACCCGCCTGCAGGTGCAGTTGGCCGGTTTGCAATGTATGGGCCAAATCGATGCCGCCCAAGAGCCTTTCGCTGTCGACCGATCCAGGAATTTTGACCAGCCCAACACCGAGGCTGGCCAGCGCTTGCAGCCACCGCTCACGCACCGGGCCATGCGGTGCGCTCAGACACACACCGCCAAAACCATGCGGGTCGAGTTGCAGCAATTGCAACGCGGTGAGCGCATCGCTCCAGCGCTCAAAGGGCTCGACTGGTGGGCCTTCTGGGTTCATGCGAGCAGCCGAGTTAGGCAGCCAGCACTTCTTGCAAGCTGCGCTGCACGCGCGCGCCCGAGTCGGTGTCGTCCAGCGGGTTGCGGCGCAGGCGGTGGCGCAAAGCCAGCGGCGCCATGCTTTGCAAGTGCTCGGGCTTGACCTCTTTGTGGCCTTGCAGCGCCGCATAGGCGCGGGTGGCGCGCAGCAGGGTCAGTTCGGCGCGCAGGCCGTCGGTGCCCAACTGTTGGCACAGCCGGGCGCACAGCATCAGCATGTCGTCGCTGACTTGCACTTGGGCCAGCAATTCGCGCGCTTTCAAGATGCGCTTTTGCAATTTCTGGTTGTCTTTTTGCCACTGCGCTTTGAAGGCGACGGGGTCTTTGTCGAAAGCATCGCGGCGCTTGATGATGTTCACGCGCAGGGCCAAATCGTGTGGCGTGCGCACTTGCACCGACAAACCAAAGCGGTCCAGCAGTTGCGGGCGCAACTCGCCCTCTTCGGGGTTGCCGCTGCCCACCAGCACAAAGCGGGCAGGGTGGCGCACGCTCAGGCCTTCGCGCTCCACCAAGTTTTCGCCAGAGGCGGCCACGTCAATCAACAGGTCCACCAAATGGTCGTCCAGCAGGTTGACCTCGTCGATGTACAAAAAACCTCGGTGGGCTTGGGCCAGCAGGCCCGGGGCGAACGACTTGACGCCTTGTGACAGGGCTTTCTCTAGGTCGAGTGCGCCGACCACGCGGTCTTCGGTGGCCCCCAAAGGCAGGTCGACCACGGCCACGTTTTGGCGTTCGGTGGTGACTTTGCTTTTCGGGTCACGCGCTTGGCACACCGGGCAAGCGGCCGCGGGTTGGGCCGGGTCGCAGCGGTAGGGACAACCTTTGACCACCTGAATGGGGGGCAACAAGTCTGCCAAGGCGCGCACGGCGGTGGATTTGCCCGTGCCCCGGTCGCCCAACACCAACACGCCACCAATGGAGGGGTCAACCGCCACCACCTGGATGGCGAGGGTCATCTCATCTTGACCAACGATGGCCGCAAAAGGGAAGGTCAGTGCCATAGGGCGTTCCGCAAAACTGTTCTCGGCCCATCATCCAAAAGACGCGGCAAAGTGTCAAGTTAAATTTACAGTTTGACGGGGTTTGTGTCCGCTTTGTCAGACAAAGTGGGGGGCTCGGGTTGCAGACCATAGCGTGCTGCCAAGTCCCAAACATGCTGGGGCAACATGTTTTTGATGCGGGCCGGGGCTTCGCGGCGCAAATGCAAGATCGCCTCAATGGCCTTCATCTCGACCCGGGCGCGCGCAAACTCCAAACCGCGTGGCCCCACCCGCGGCATGAGCCAATTGACCAGGGGTTTGAGCCAACTGGGCATGCGCCGCAATGGCAGACCCCCGGCGGCGCGCTCGGTGTTGGCCATGAAGCCGCGCACCGGGCCATCCCGTTTGCCCCGGCTGATGGGGGCGCTGGTGACCAGTTGCGCTTGGATACCATCGAGCACCGCCTGCCCGCGTGCGTTGCGCACCAGCAGCCACTGCTGGCCGTGCCCGCCCATATAACCCACGGTGATGTCGGCCAGCACATTGGTGTAGTCCACGCAGGTGCGGCAGGTCAACGGGAAGAAGTCGGGCGGCAAGGTCGACAGCGGCAGATTCAAAAACGGAATCAAGCGTTTGCCGCCTTGGTCGGTGCGCACCTCCACTTTGTAGTCGGCGCGAAACTCGACATAGCTGATGTCTTGCGGGCGGTCAGAAATCAAGCCCAAAAATTGGTGAAAATTTTCGGTTGTGGTGTTGTCCGAGCAGGGCGTGCCAATCACATACAACTGCTGCAGGCCTTGCTCGCGCTCGAGTTGCGGCTGAATGGCGCGCAGGGCATAAATTTGGCAAGGAATACCGATCACTGCCAAGCGTTTGTGACCTTGCGCCAACGCCGGCTCGACCAAACTCAACAGCGGGGCATAGCCCATGCGCATGCCGCGGCACTGCGCCATGTCTTCGGCCCGAGTGACCAACACTGGGCGAGGGCGCCAGCGGTCGTGCGGGTCGGCCGCCATGGCAATCACGGCATCCACCAGGCCTTTTTCCAGCAGCACTTCGGCCAGTCGCGTGGTGATGCCAGTCCACTGTGCGCCCGTGCTGGGCGGCTCTAAGCGCGCACTCAAAATTTGCTGATAAGGCCCAAAAAACAGCTCGTCCGCTTGTGCTTTTTGCGAGGCGCTGTCTTGCTGCCTCTGGCGGCCATGGGTGCGTTGTTCAAGGCCCGGGTAATCGGGTTGGATGAATTGGCAGGCTTGCCCACAGCGCTTGGGCTCAGCGGTGCGTGACAGCCCGCAGTCGGTGCACAACTTGCGCGCGGGGGCCGCTTCGACCTGCGGCGTGCTGAGTGCGTGGTGAGGGGCTTCCCGCACAGCGGTGACGCGCTCAGACTGCGCGTGTGAAGGGGGCCACGCCCACCAACCAAAGATGCAAACCGCCCATGGCAAACACCGCCCAAAGGCCTGTGCCCAACAACACTGTGAGCAATGTGCTCATCAGTCTGCCCTCAGGGGCGCTGCGCATGTGCATGCGGTCGCGTTGTCGTGCGGCGCGGAAGACCAACACCGACCACACCAAAAAACCACCAAACAACAGCACATCGGCCAAGTTGCCATTCGACAACAAATGGCCCAGTGCCCACACCTTGACCGACAGCGTCATGGGATGGCGCAGTTTGGCTTTCAGGTGGTTGCCCGGGACATAGGTGGCCACCAACAGCACCATGGCCAGCCACATCAACAAGAGGGTGGCGTGTTGCATGCCATGCACGGGGGTCCACACCACCACGGGCTCAAGCCGTGCTTGGCCGTAGCCTTGCACCAACAGCACCAAGCCCAGCAAAGAAAAGGCGGTGTAGAGGCCCTTGAAGCCCAACGCACCCAGACGGTCGATGGCGTTTTGGCGCACTTGGGGGGCGACACTTTGCAGCGAATGGATGCCTAAGAACAAGACCAAACCAAGGAGCAGTTGAGACATGTCAGCCTTTGTGAAACAGCGGTGGGGGTGCGCCGCATTTTGACATGGAGTGTCCATCTCGGTTGACAATTTGCATGCGGGTATTCCTGTGTGAATTTATCAAGTATCTCGTTTTTGATGACAAAGTGACTGAGGTGACGCACAATGAACTATCCAGTATTTTCTGGCAACCTGTTTTGGAGCTGTCCATGTCCCGTTTTGTCCCATCCTCTTCCAATCGCCGTGTTTTCATGATGCAAGTGGCCACCGCAGCCACGGCCGTGATGGCGGTGAGCGAAGCCACTGCTCAAGCCATGGTCGATGAAAAAGACCCCCAAGCCGCCGCTTTGGCCTACAAAGCCGACGGCACCAAGGTCGACAAAGCCAAGAACCCCAAGTTTGTCGCCGGCTCCAACTGCGCCAATTGCGCTTTGTTCCAAGCCAAGGCCGGTGCCGCATCCGGCGGTTGCCCCTTGTTTGCCGGCAAGCAAGTGTCTGCCAAAGCCTGGTGCTCGGCTTGGGCCAAGAAGGCCTGATCGGCCTGATGTCACGCTAGGCCGCAGCAGGGTAAAACCCGCGGCGGCTCTGCCGAAGTTTGAAAACCGCCCTCGGGCGGTTTTTTTGTGCCCGCGAAAGACAACAAAGCTAGGGCTTACCCTGATTTGCCAGAATATGTGAAGGCTTTCAAACACAAAGTGTCAATCTATCGTTACACTTTGGATTGTCTTCAACCGACCAGAAAGCCTTTTCATGGCGTCTTGGGTGCTCACTGCGATGGACTTGGCCTGCCAAAAGGCCCAGCGGACCCTGTTCGAAGGCGTCAGCTTTTCTGTTCCGTCTGGCAGTTGGTTGCACATTGAAGGCGGCAACGGTTGTGGCAAAACCAGCTTGTTGCGCATTTTGTGTGGCCTCGCCCCGGCCACACGCGGCCAAGTCATTTGGCCCGCGCCAGACCCCAGCTCTATCGGCACAGCCTCTGCCTCTGCTTCTGCTTCTGCTTCTGCTTCTGCCTCAAGCCCCGACCGCTCGGTGTTGCATTACATCGGCCATGCGCTCGGCCTCAAGCCCGACATGAGTGCTTGTGACAATTTGTGCTTTGACGCAGAAGTGAGCGGCTTGCCCTTGAGCCGCGATCAAGCCTTGCAGGCGTTGGCCGCTCAGGGCCTGCAAAGTCGCGCCCATTTGCCCGTGCGTGTTTTGTCGCAAGGCCAGCGCCAGAGCGTGGCCTTGGCGCGTTTGCGCAACAGCCGCGCCCGGCTGTGGGTGCTGGACGAACCCTTGGTAGGTTTGGACGCACAAGCCACCGTCACGGCCCGCGCACTGCTGCAATCGCACGTGGATGCAGGCGGTGCGCTGGTCATGACCAGCCACCACGATGTGCAGCTCAAAGGCCCCGGCGCCAGGCTGCCCCTCGGCCGCGAGGCCGGCCATCTGCCATTCGGCCGCGAGGCCGGCCATCCATGAAGGCCGATGTGCTCACAGCACCGGCGTGTGCACCAGACAGGCCCAGCGCTTGGCTGGCCGTTCGGGGCGTCATCCGGCGCGATTTGCAGCTGGCATTTCGGCGCAAATCGGAATGGTTGGGCGCGGTGTTTTTTCTGGTGGTGGTGGCCGCTTTGTTTCCGCTGGCGATTGGCCCCGAGCCCGCCACACTGCGGCTGATTGGCCCCGGCGTGTTGTGGGTGGCGGCTTTGTTGTCGAGCATGTTGAGTTTGGGCCGTTTGTTTGAGGCCGATTACCAAGATGGCAGCCTCGAGCAATTGGCCTTGTCCGCGGCCCCGCTGTCTTGGGTGGTGGCGGCCAAGTTGTGTGCCCATTGGTTGGTCGCGGGGTTCCCATTGGTGCTGTTGTCGCCGTTGCTCGGCGTGCAGTTTGGCTTGGCCTCTGAAGCCTTGGGCATGTTGGCCTTGACGCTGTTGATCGGTACGCCCGTGCTGTCGTTGTTGGGGGCCATCGGTGCGGCGTTGACTTTGGGGCTGCGCGGTGGTGGCGTGTTGCAGTCGCTGTTGTTGTTGCCGCTGTATGTGCCAGTGCTGGTGTTTGGCACGGGCGCTGTGGATGCGCAAATGCGCGGATTGGGTGCCGAGGCCCATGTCTCGGTGTTGCTGGCGCTGTTGTGCGGCGCAGCGGCACTCAGCCCGTGGGCGTGTGCGGCCGCTTTGCGCTTGGCGCTCGAATGAAGCCTGCCGCCATGAAGCTCTTTCATTACGCCGCCCCCCAACATTTTTACCACTTGGCCGGTCGGCTGTGGCCGTGGCTTGCGTGCATGGCCAGTGTGTTGGCTTTGGCCGGTTTGTGGGTGGGCTTCATGCTGGCGCCGTCCGATGCGCAGCAGGGGCAGGCCTACCGCATCATTTATGTCCATGTGCCGGTGTCTTGGATGGCCATGATCATTTACTTGGCCATGGCGTTTTGGAGTTTGTTGGGCTGGGTCTTCAACACGCGCTTGTCGGGTTTGATGACGCGAGCGTTGGCCCCCACTGGGGCGTTGCTTGCGTTCTTGTCGTTGTGGACCGGTGCCTTGTGGGGCAAACCCATGTGGGGCACCTATTGGGTGTGGGACGCCCGTTTGACCTCGATGCTGATCTTGCTGTTTTTGTATTTGGGTTACATCGCGTTGACCTCGGCCATCGAAGATCCACGCCGCTCAGACCGCGCGGGCGCCTTGGTGGCCTTGGTGGGGGCGGTGAATGTGCCCATCATTTATTTTTCAGTGAAGTGGTGGAACACCTTGCACCAGGGCGCATCCGTGTCGCTCACACAATCGCCGCGCATGGCCAGCATCATGCTGACCGGCATGTTGTTGATGAGTCTGGCGATTTGGTTGTATGCGGTGGCGATCGCGCTGTGGCGTGTTCGCAGCCTGATCTTGTGGCGTGAAAGCCATGCCGTTTGGGTGCAGCAACTGCCCGAGGTGCTGACGCATCGGGCCCAGAGAGGTGCCGCATGATTTGGTCGAGTGCCACCGAGTTTTGGGCCATGGGCGGTTATGCCGTGTATGTGTGGGGCAGTGTGGGCGTGACAGCCGCGCTGCTGGTGCTGGAGGTGCTGTGGGTGCGCATGGCCCGCGCACAGGCCCTTGATGCGGTATGCGAAGCGATGGACGCCGCGCAAGACAACGACACCGGAGGGGCCGCATGAAATCTCGCCACAAGCGCTTGTTGGGCATTGGCTTGGGTTTGCTGCTGTTGTGCGGCGCGGCCTTTTTTGTGTTGAACGCTTTTCAAAGCAACCTTGTTTTCTTTTTCACGCCGACGCAGGTGGCGGCGGGCGAAGCGCCCAAGGACGGCCATTTTCGGGTGGGGGGCTTGGTCAAGGTGGGCAGCATCAAGCGGCAAGACATGGCGGTGGAGTTTGTCGTGACCGACACACACCAAGAAGTGCCGGTGCGCTATGTGGGCCTGCTGCCCGATTTGTTCAAAGAAGGCAAGGGCGTGGTGGCGCAAGGCCGCTTGGACGGCAGTCGCCTGTTTGTGGCCAGCGAGGTGCTGGCCAAGCACGACGAAAACTACATGCCGCCCGAAGCCCAGCACGCCCTCGACGAGGCGGCCAAAGCCCGACTGGGCGCGGCGGTGGTGCGATGAAACCGAAACGCGTGTCTCTTCAAGGAGGCTGGTATGTGGCCTGAAGTTGGACACTTGGCCTTGATCATGGCGGCCTGGGTTGCGTTGGCGCAAGCGGTGCTGCCGCTGTGGGGCAGTTTGTCGGTGCGCCGTGCGCCTTGGCAAGCCTTGGCAAGGCCCTTGGCGGTCTTGCAACTGGTGCTGATTGTGGTGTCTTTTGTTGCCCTGTGGCAGGCCTTTTATGTGCACGATTTCAGCGTGAAATATGTGGCCCACCACTCCAACACCTTGCTGCCCACCCCTTACCGTTTGTCGGCCATTTGGGCCGGACACGAGGGCTCCTTGTTGCTCTGGGTTTTGATGTTGGCGCTGTGGTCTGTGGCCGTGGCCATGTTTTCTAAGCGCTTGCCACAAGCCATGGTGGCGCAAGTGCTGGGGGTGATGGGCGCGGTCTCGGTCGGTTTTTTGGCCTTCATCCTCATGCTGTCCAACCCCTTTGAGCGGCAGTTTCCAGCGCCCTTAGAGGGGCGCGATTTGACGCCCTTGTTGCAAGACCCGGGCCTTGTCATTCACCCGCCCATGCTCTACATGGGTTATGTGGGTTTGTCGGTGGCCTTTGCTTTTGCCATGTCGGCCTTGTTGTCGGGTCGCCTCGATGCCGCATGGGCGCGTTGGGCGCGGCCTTGGACGGTGGCGGCGTGGGGCTTTTTAACGCTGGGCATTGCGCTGGGATCTTGGTGGGCTTATTACGAATTGGGCTGGGGCGGTTGGTGGTTTTGGGACCCGGTCGAAAACGCCTCGCTCATGCCTTGGCTGGTCGCCACGGCCCTCATTCACTCGCTCATGGTGACGGACAAACGCGGGCAATTCAAAGCCTGGACGGTGCTCTTGGCCATCGGGGCTTTTTCACTCAGTTTGCTGGGCACGTTCTTGGTCCGCTCGGGCGTGTTGACCTCGGTGCATGCCTTTGCCACTGACCCGGGGCGGGGGCTGTTTATCTTGTTGTTTTTGGCCGTGGTGGTGGGCGTCTCGTTGTCTTTGTTTGCTTGGCGCGCACAGCAGTGGGGGCAGGTCTCACAGCCTGTGGCAGGTTCGCGTGAATCGTTTTTGTTGCTCAACAGTGTGCTGTTGGTGGTGGCCATGGCGGCCGTGTTGTTGGGCACCTTATACCCGCTCATCATTGACGCGCTGAACTTGGGCAAGTTGTCGGTTGGGCCGCCGTATTTTGACCGCGTGTTTGTGCCGCTCATGGTGCCGCTGCTGCTGGCCATGGTGCCGGGCACGGTGGTGCCTTGGCATGTGGCGCGTTGGGGCGCATTGCGCGCGGTGCTGGTGCCCGGGGCCTTGGCGCTGCTGTTGGCCAGCGCGTGGGCCACTTGGGGCGGCGCACCCAACGGCGAAGCCAGCGCGACGACCCGTGGCGGTTGGCTCACGGTGATGGGCGGCACGCTGGGCGGCTGGATTGTGTTGTCGGGGGCTTGGCAAATGGCGCAGCGCCTGCGTTTGCCCGGTTCACCGGGGTTGGCGTGGTGGGGCATGCAAGTGGCGCACTGGGGTGTGGCTGTGTTGGTGCTGGGCATCACTGGGGTCAAGTCGTTTCAAGTTGAGCGCGATGTGCGTTTGGGCTTGGGCGATGCGGTCACTGTGGCGGGAGTGCGTTACCAGTTGGTCAGTGTGGACAACCATTTGGGGCCGAACTATTTGGCCTTGCGTGCGCAACTCAAGATGTTTGAGGGCGCGCCCGGCGAAGAAAAAATGGTCGGTACTTTGCAACCCGAAAAGCGCCGTTATGTCTCGAGCGCCATGCCCATGACCGAGGCGGCGATTGACCGCAATCTGTGGCGCGACCGCTATGTGTCGTTGGGCGAACCTTTGGCGGGTGAGCCCGTGCAGTGGAGCTTCCGCGTTTACCACAAGCCTTACGTTTCGTGGATTTGGTTGGGCGCGGTGTTCATGGTGCTGGGCGGTGTGCTGGCAGCGTGGGATCGGCGCTACCGGCAGGTCCGGGTTACGCGTTCTGCGGCTGTCGGAATGGGGTCAGTCACGGGTTCAGTGACAACTCCGGTGACAACGCAAGTGGCTGCATCCGGTCTGGGGGCTCGGTCATGAGTCCTGCGTCATGCGTTATGAGTGATTGGCTATGAGTACGCCGCAAACCACCGCAGCACCTCAGCGCATGCCGCGCTGGGTCTTTTTGCCTTTGGTGTTGTTTCTGGGCATGGTGGTTTTTTTGGCGGTGGGGCTGAACCGCAACCCCCAAGAAATTCCGTCTCCGCTCATTGGGCGGCCTGCGCCTGTTTTTCAATTGCCCAGCATAGACGCGGCGCAGAGCGTCAGCACCGCGGCCTTCAAGGGGCAGCTCACTTTGGTCAATTTTTGGGCCACATGGTGCGCTGGGTGCAAAGATGAGCACCCGATTTTGATGGCCCTTTCGCGCCAACCCGGGCTGCAGATGGTGGGCATCAACTACAAAGAATTGCAGGCTTCAGAGTTGTCGGGGCAAGCGACACAAAGCCCCGAGTCGCTGCAAAAAGCCAGACTGCGCAGCCAAGCCTGGTTGCAAAAAAATGGCCAAGCCTTTGGTCAAAACCTGATGGACATGGACGGCCGGGTGGGCATGGACTTTGGTGTTTATGGCTTGCCTGAAACCTATTTGATTGACCGTGATGGTGTGGTGCGCTTCAAGCATGCCGGCGCCTTAACGCCCGAGGTGGTGCAGCAAAAGTTGTTGCCGCTCTTGAGGGGCTTGCCATGACGCTGTTGGTGCTGAAACACGGCTTGAAATCTTGGCTCGGTGTTTGTGTGCTGGTGCTGGTCGTGGCACCAATCGGCCCTCTGGCGGCGCAGGCAGTGACGACGCAGGCAATGACGACGCAGGCAGTGCCGGCGCAAGCCCCGCTGCCTTCTGCAAAGCCGGCAGTTTCAGTGCCCGAACTATCGACGCCTCAAGTTTTAGTGCCTCAAGTTTCCATGCCCGCTGTGGCGCAGCCTGTGAGCGTGCAGGCTGAAGCGCCCATGTCCGCTCCGATTCAAGCGCGCTGGGACCACATTGCGGGCGAGTTGCGTTGTCTGGTGTGCCAAAACGAGTCGCTGGCCTCATCCAACGCCGAACTGGCGGTGGACCTGCGGCGAGAGGTGCGGCAATTGATCGAGCAAGGTCAAAGCGATGACGATATTCGCCGTTTTCTGGTCAGTCGTTACGGGGACTTTGTGCTGTACAAGCCCGAGGTCAAACCCGTGACGTGGTTGTTGTGGTTTGGCCCGTTTGTGTTGTTGCTATTGGCGCTGGTTGTGGCGCTGCGCCTGATGCGCCGCACACCGGTTGAGCCGCCCCCGTTGACCGATCGAGAGCGCGAACGCGTTCGCCAATTGCTGGAGTCCTGATGTCTTTTTTGCCGCCTTGGCTCGGTCTGTTGTTGGCTTGGTTGCTGTTGGGCGTCATGGCCGCAGGGCTGTTGTGGCGCGGTTTGAACAAACCAGCGTCAAGCTTTGGACTCGAGACCACGGATGCCGCTGATGCTGCAAATAGGGCTGCCAGCACGGCCCATGGCGCCGAACTCGACGTGCAGGCGCAAGCGCAGCGGCGCATTCAGCAAGAGCACCTCGCCGATCTGACCCGTGCTTGGCACGAAGGCCGTCTGAACGAGAGCCAATATGCCGCAGCCCGTGACGATGTGATGCGCCAGGTGCTGAGCGAGCAGCCCCATGAGCGCTCGACAGCCCTGCCCACAAGCCTTGGCGTGGCCGGGCGTGTGCGCTGGGTGAGCTTGGTGGTGGGCTTGTGCGTGCTCAGCGGTTTGAGTTATTTGCAATTGGGCGCGCCGCAGTCATGGTGGCCTGTGCCCTTGAGCCAGCGGGTGCAGATCAGCGTGAACACGCCCGAACAACTGAGTGAGCAAACCCGCGTTTGGCAGCAGGCCACGCAGTCTCGGCCTGAGGATGCCGAGGCGTGGCTGACATTGGCGCGATTGCAGGCCGCTCAAGGTGCGCATGGCTTGGCCGAGCAAGCGCTGGCGCGTGTGCTGGTTTTGTCGCCCGAGCCGGATTTGTGGATTGAGCGCGCGCAAATGAAAGCGCTGAGTGCCGGCGGTGTGTATGCCGGTGAGCCGTGGCAGTGGATTCAAAACGTGTTGCGCGAACAACCCCAGCATCTCAATGCGTTGGTCTTGGCCGGCAGTGCGGCCTTGGCCGAGCAACGCCCCTCGGCGGCGCAAACCTATTGGCAGCAGGCGTTGACGCTGGTGCCCGCCGACAGTGAAGCGGCACAAGGCTTGCAGCAGGCGTTGTCAAAAGCCACCGAGATGGCCAGCCGGGTGGCGCCAGACGTGGCTGCAGCAGGCGCGGCATCGACGCGCGAGGCCAGCCCGATCATTCAGGGTGAAGTTCGTGTGGCGCAGGCCATCCAAGGGCAGATTCCTGCAGGCGCTGTGTTGTTTGTTTATGCCGTGGCCGAAGAAGGCTCGCGCCGGCCGGTGGCCATTTGGCGCGGCACGCCAAGCGCATGGCCGGTGCGTTTTGTCTTGAGCGACAACATGGGCATGGGCGCACCGCCGGTGTTGTCTTCTTTGGCGCAAGTGCGCTTGGTGGCCCGCATTTCGGCAACGGGCTCAGCGCAAAAGCAAGAAGGCGATTGGCAGGTGGAACTGCCCGGCGTGAAGACCGGTGTGCAAGGCGTGGTGCTGAATATCTCCGGGCGCTGAACTCAAGCTTGGCGCAGCTTTTTGGAGTGGCTGTGCACCGTCTCCACCAAGGCCGAGACATGCTCGGGCGGGGTGAACTGGCTGATGCCGTGGCCCAAATTGAAGATGTGCGTGGGGCCTGTGGTGCTGGCATCGG
>JACCDS010628355.1_pt1 | contig 29448 bp, 13 predicted proteins | sample 7446441 | NCBI WGS metagenome assembly JACCDS01 (sample SAMN15323445, study PRJNA562643) | freshwater metagenome | isolation source: river surface water | place: USA:Blue River Watershed | collected 2017-08-17 | reverse complement strand
GCGATCTTCTCTGCAAACGCGACTTTGGACGCCTCGCAGTCGACCTCTGCATTGCAACTCGATGCCAACCAAGACTCGGACGACATGTACATCGTCGCCACCAGCGTGAGCGGTGGTGACCAAGTGACCTTGGGTGGCGGCGCAGACACACTGATCGTGGGTGCGGCCAATGACTATGTCAACGCGTCTGCCGGTGGTGCAGACAGCATCGACCTGGGCATTGGTAACGACACGGTCGAATTCACAAGCGACATGTCCAGCGCGGACACGGTGCTGGGTGACATCGGTACAGACCTGCTGACCTACACCGACACCTCGACAGGCTCGGGCGACGAACTGAACAATGTGTACGACATCGAGCGCGTTGTGGTGCTGGGCACAGGCATCAACCTGACACTGACCGACAGCGTGTTCTCTGCAACGGCAGGCTCTGGTGCGGGCTCGGATGCGACGATCGACGCATCGGGTGGCTTTGGTTTGACGCTGAACGCAACGAACGAGAGCATCAGCGATCTGCTGATCATCGGCACAGGTTTGGCTGACAGCGTGACCTTGGGCGGCGGCAGCGATGCCGTGAGCTTGGGTGATGGCAATGACTACGTGAACGCCACGAAGGTCAGCGACGACAGCATCAACCTGGGTGGCGGCAACGACACCGTTGTGTTTGGTTCTGAAGTTAACGCCAGCGATACCATTCAGGGTGGAACTGGAGATGTCGATGTCTTGACGTACACCGACCTCACATCGATGACAGGTGATGAGCTCAACAAAGCGTTCGACATGGACCGCGTCATCGTGATCGGTGAAAACGTCAATCTGGTCATCACCAACACCCTGTTCTCCGAGAGCGTGAGTGCAGTGTCTGGCAGCAGTGCCACCATCGATGCCAGCACAGCGACTGGCAACACCTTTGTGAATGCTTCTGCTGAAAGTTCAAGCGGCATCTTCATCTTGGCGGCAGGCGGCAATGACACGATTCGCGGCGGTGCAGGCTCCGATGTGATCATTGCAGGCAACGGTGACAACAAACTCATCGGTGGCCGTGGTTCCGACTCCATCGTGGGCGGCACAGGCGCCGACTTGTTTGTGGTCGACACGATCGATGCAACTGCTGGCGATCTGGATCAAGACAGCTACATCGGCGGTACCGGTGGCCAAGACACCTTGGTTTTCAACTCGATCGTTGACGGCTCTGAGTTTGATCTGAGCAACGACTACGTCTCCGGGATCGAGGTCTTCAGTTATGGCGAGGCAGACCCATCGGTTTCGATGACGGGAGCCCAAGCAGCCAACGCTGATGTGGTCTCTATCCTGGGAAGCGTGTCTACAACTGACCGCTTGGTGCTCACCAGCGCCGCCACGGTGTCTTTCGTCGGCCGTATGGCTGGCATCGAGAGCATCCTGGGCTCCGGTGGCAACGACAGCATTGTTGGACCTGGCTACACCTTGGTGATCGCTGGCGGTGCCGGCAATGACACCCTGGTCGGCACCAGTGCCGGAGGTGATTCCTTGTACGGCGAGGCCGACAATGATTTGCTGATCGGTGCATCTGGCAACGACGTCTACAACGGCGGCACAGGCAACGATGTGATTGATGCCCGCAACGGCGGTATCGACACACTGACATTCGGCGACGACAACGACCTGGCCATCTTTGGTGACAAACTCAACGCATCTGATGTGATTGACGGCGCTGGTTCGGGTCTGGACAGCGTGTCCTACACCGATGTGTCCTCCACTGGTGGCTCCGAGCTGGACAGTGCAACAGATATTGAATATGTGAGCGTGATGGGTTCAGACAGCGTGGTGTTGACCTTGCTGTCCAACTCGGTCATGTCCGCTGGCGCCACCATCAACGCCTCAGGTGCAAGCTCTGCCATGACGCTGAATGCCTCTGTGGACACAGATGGACTGGTGATTCTGGGCACAAACGACGCCGCCGGCGATGTCGTCACACTCGGCTCCGGCAACGACGTCTTGATGGCGCTTGCAGGCACTGACCTGGTGATCGCCACACTGGCGGGTGCGGACAGCATCAGCTTGGGTGACGGCAACGACACCGTGGTCTTTGGTACTGCGGTGGACAGCTCTGACACCGTCCAAGGTGGCGCTGACACAGACGTTCTGACCTACACCGACGCAACCAGTGCAACGGGTAGCGAGCTGAACAACGTGTACGACATCGAGCGACTGAAGGTGTCGGGTGACAACATCAACCTGACGCTGACGGACAGTGTGTTCTCTGCGATAGCAGGCAATGGCGTGGGCTCAGATGCAACGATTGACGCATCGGCAGGCACAGGCTTGACGCTCAACGCGAACAACGAGACCTCAAGCGACTTGCTGATCATCGCGACCAGCACAGACGACTTTGTGACTTTGGGTGGCGGCAGCGATGCAGTCAGCCTGGGTGACGGTTCTGACTATGTCAATGCTGCCCATGTCAGCAACGACAGCATCAACCTGGGCAACGGTGACGACACAGTGGTGTTCGGGGAAGCTGCAACCAGCTTTGACACGGTACTGGGTGACAGTGGTACAGACGTACTTGTGTATACCGATGTGGTTTCCACAAGTGGTTCGGAACTGAACAACGTGTACGACATCGAGCGCGTGGTGGTTTCTGGCAACAACATCAACCTGACGCTGACAGACAGTGTGTTCTCTGCGACAGCAGGTTCGGTGCTTGTTGGCTCGGATGCGACGATCGATGCGTCTGCAGGCACAGGCCTGACGCTTAACGCGAACAACGAAACAAGCAGCGATCTGTTGATCATTGGCACAGGTGCAGCAGACAGCGTGACCCTCGGTGGCGGCAGCGATGCCTTGAGCCTGGGTAATGGCGCTGATTACGTGGACGCTTCATACGCCAGCGATGACAGCATCAACCTCGGCGAAGATGCCGATCTGGTTGCGTTTGGCAATGCTTTGAACAGCGCGGACACTGTGGTTGGCGGCTCAGGCCCAAGTGCTGTGGATACGCTGACATTTACTGACGCCAACAATGCCCTGAGTGACATCGATGGCGTGCGTGAAGTGGAATACATCAGCATCTCTGGTACTGCTGCAGCGGTGTCTGTGGGCAGCGCAGATGTGTTGTCTGGAACGGTCACCATCGATGCCAGCTCAGCTGACTCGATCAGCTTCAATGCATCCGCAGAAAACACAGACGGCATCTTCTACATCGCATCGGCACAAACCGACTCCGTGGTCGGAACCGGTGCCGCCGACCGCTTTGAGTTCGCACAGAACCTCACTGGCAGCGACACCATCATCGGTGGTGCTGGCGTGGACACCCTGCGCTTCGAAGACAACAACTCGGGTGTGAATGACCTTGACGAAGTTCGCCAAGTTGAGTTGGTCACCATCAGCGGTGGTGCTTCAACGATCGTGCTGGGCAACACCAACATCGTCTCGGCAGCAATGACGGTGGATGGATCTTCCGCTACCGCCCTGTCCTTGGATGCATCTGTTGAAGACCTCAACGCACTGCGTGTGTTTGGTGGTGCTGGTGCAGACAGCATCATTGGCACGCAGCAGGCCGATACCATCAGCACAGGCGCAGAAGCCGATACCCTGGTGGGTGGTTTGGGCAACGATCTGATGCTGGGTGAAGCCGGCAACGACATCTTCCGCGTGGCTGTGGCTGATGCCATCAGCACAGCAGCAGACACGTTCTCTGGCGGTTCAGAAATGGACAAGATCTTGCTGGACGGCCCAGGCAGCTACGACCTGACTGGCGACAGCATCAACAGCGTGGAGCTGATCGATTTCAGCTCAGGCGACCAGACCGTCACATTGTCGGTCAGCATGCTCAACGACAGCGGCTTGCAGACGGTGGACGGCGGCACAGGCAACGATGCCCTGTCCTTGGGCGGATCACCGGTGATCATCAACCTGGGCTTGTTCAACAAGACTCTGGTCAACATCGAATCCATCCTGGGCTCTTCGGGCAATGACAGCATCATCGGTACCAACACGGCCGGTGGCGCACAAGGTGTCGACTCGATCTACGGCATGGGTGGCAACGACACCATTGATGGGTCTTCTGGCAATGACTACCTGTCCGGTGGCGACGGCGACGATTTGTTTATCCTCTCCGCTTTGGACCACGGCACCGATACCATCGACGGTGGCTCTGAAACCAACGGTGACTCGATCCGTGTGGATGTCAACACCAACGTGACCGGTCTGACGATCACCAGCATCGAAGCGATCATCGCGACCGGTGGCACCGTGACGCTGACCGCCACACAGGCCGATGAAATCAACCGCCTGATTGCCGACGACTCTATGACCGACCAGTTCTGGGTTCAGCACAGTGCGGATAACCAGACGGTGGTGGCCAGTGCTGGCAAGGACACCATCGAAGTGTTTGCCAACGAAGCAGACTCGTTGATGGGTGCCGCAGGCGATGATGTGTACTACATCACCACAACAGGAGGAGGCTTCACGGCCAATCTGCTGGACGACAGCCTCAGCACCAACGACCGGATCATTGTGAAGGTCAACGGCACGACGGATCTGACGGGCCTCAACGCGGGTCAAAGTCTGCTTGCCGCAGGCATTGACAAGGTCATCGCAGATGGCCAGACCAAGGTGGTGCTCAGCGCCATCCAGGCCAACGGCATGACGCTGGAAGTGACTGACTCGATCAACGGTGGCTTCAGCATCGTGGGCAGCACAGGTGCCTACGGCGCGGGTGCACAGAACCTCACAGGCAGTGCCGGTGCAGACACGATCGAGGGCGGCGCAGGTGCCGACACCATCAACGGTGGTGCAGGCAACGACATCGTTGTCATCAACACGCAAGGCGACGAGACGGGCGACTACCTGACCGGAGGCGATGGCTATGACGTCCTGCGCCTGGATTCGACAGACACCATCACGGGCACAGTGTTCTCGTATGGCCAGTTTGGTGACAACTTCGAGAAAATCCACATCAACGCACAAGGTGGGTTGGGCGACTTCGATGCCCGTATCTTGAGCGGTACCTCGACCACAATCGATGGTTACGACGCTGAAGGCTCAGGTGGAAGCTATCCTGGCGAAGTGCTGTCTGTGAACATAGCAGAAACTGGTACGGTTGCTATTGCTGCTGATTTCTCGGGCTTGCGATTTGGCAGCAACTGGATCGACGGCGCTGACGACTTGGTGATCTACGGCACTCAGTTCGACGATACGGTCATTGGATCCATCGTCGCTGACCGGATCTATGGTGACCAAGGTAACGACTCGTTGATGGGCATGAGCGGCAACGACAACATGAACGGCGGCGGCGGTCTGGACACCTTGGTCGGTGGTGTCGGTGTGGATGTGCTCAACGGCGACGAAGACAACGATGTCTACCGCTACGACTCCGTCTCTGGTGCGGGCGGCTGGTTGGCTGGCAATGCCATCGAAGATCAGATCGCAGAAAGCGGTAACAACCTCACCACGTCGGGCTTCGACAAGGTGGTCATTACCAACGGTGCGATTGTCTTTAACAGCGATGTGACACTGGTCCGCATGCAAAACGTCGAGATTCTGGAGACCCAGGAAACCGGCGCTGTGAACCACAACATCGTCATCGGCAGCGACCTCAAGCTCAGCAGCATCCGACTGATCGATCTGGACGCCACGGACGCGGGCGGCACGGCATCTGTCGATGGCTCCTTGCTCAACACAACGGCCATCACGATCTCGGGCACGCAAGGCCACGACACCCTGTTCGGCGGCGTTCAGGCCGACTCGATCGTCGGCAACTTCGGCAACGACATCCTGCGCGGCGCCATCTCTGGCACCGACACCGCAGCCGACACCCTAGTGGGCGGCGAGGGCAATGACACGTTTGCCTACTCCGCAGTGACTGCCTTCATCGGTGCGGCAGCAAACGCCATGTACGACACCTTGTCGGGTGGTAACGGCACAGACGTGATCAGCATCTCGGGTGCATTCACGATCGATGCGACAGACGACTTCCGCCGTTCCAGCAACGTGGAAGTCTTGGCCGCAGCCTCGAGCAGCGATAACCTGAACTTCAGCATCACGCTGGGCTCTGATGCACTGTCTTCTGATCTGACCACGGTCAATCTGTCGACTAACACCAACGCGTCTTCGACATCTGCCGTCAACCTGACTGCGCTGTCCAAGGGCATGATTGTTCAAGGTCTGGCCAACGGCGTGGACACCATCACCGGTGGATCGGGTAACGACACCATCGACGCCAACGACGGCCATGACCTGGTCATCGCCTCAGTGGGCGGTGCAGACCGCATCGACCTCGATTTGGGCAACGATACGGTGCACTTCGGTAGCGCACTGACCAATGCCGACACGGTGTTTGGCAGCGTTGGTACTGACGTGGTGACCTACACCGATGTCAACGGCGCGGCCAACGAACTCGACAATATGACCGACATCGAGCGTCTGGTCATTGGCGGCACCAACATCCGCGTCACGCTGGGCAACAACAACATCTTCTCGGCCACGGCTGGCGGCAGCCAGGCCGATGTGACGATCGACGCCTCGGGCGCGACCGGTGAGATGTACTTCGATGCCAGCATCGAGTCGTCTTCGCAGCTGTACATCCTGGGTACCAGTGACACAGTTGGTGGCGGTGACACGCTGATCGGTGGCTCTGCCGCTGCAGGCGACACCATCATGGGTGGCGACGGCAACGACAAGATCCGCGGCAACGGCGGCATGGACTACATTGACGCGGGTGAAGGCAACGACACCATCGTGGTCAAGATTTCTGACCTGATGAACCTGGGTGCAAACGAGAAGATCACCATCCATGGCGGTAACGGCACGGACGTGGTCTTGCTCGAAACCAATGACACGACGGCAATCTTTGACTTCTCAGAGCATGTGGTCTTTGATGGCATCGAGGTCATCGACTACGGCAGCATTGATCCGACTTTGGTGCTGTCTACAGCCCAGATTCAGGACATGACGCTCGACAGCATCGTTGGTACGGCCGATGGTGGAGACAAACTCTCCATCAAAGGCTCGGATGCCATGATTGACCTTTCGGGTCGTCACATTTCTGGTGTTGAGTCAGTGTTTGGCTCCGATGGAGATGACACGATCATCGCCTCGACTGACAGTGGCTCTACCAACATGTACATCAGTGGTGCTGCTGGTGAAGACGATCTGTGGGTTGGCGCACATGGCGACACTCTGGATGGCGGCTCAGGCAATAACCTGATCATGGTGACCAACAACAATGCAGACTCGATCGTCTCGCAGGTCGCATCTTCTGACGTGATTTCGATCAGCTCTGGTTTGTACTTGTCTCACACCAAGTTCGCAGATGCTGTCAGTGGCGGTATGGGTGACACCATGTACGCGTCTGAAAACAGCACCCTGGTGGGCTCGAACACGGACAACTTTGAGACCTTGGTCATCAAAGATGGTGCAACTGTCACACTGATGGTTGCTGATACGACCACAGGCTTCAGCACGATCACTGATGATGGCTCTGCATCAAGCGCCACATTGCACCTGCAGTCGACAAGTGGAAACCGCATCAACTTGGCCGCAACCAATGTGACGGCCACTTTGAACCGGATTGTTCTGGATGGTGCCAATACCGTGGTTCAGATGAACGCATCTGAAAGTGCGTACGTCAACAAGATTGATGAATCCACCTTCTTGACCGTCTCCAACACGTCCGGAAGCTCAGGCTTCGTTATCAACACGACCAACGTGTCTGGCAACATTTACGGCTCCAACGGCAGGGACACGATTTCGGCCAACTCCAACACGGTTTATGGCCAAGGCGGTAATGACCTGATCATTGGCTCCTACGGTTCTGATGTGTTCGATGGCGGTGATGGCAACGACACCTATGTCGGTGGCTGGGGCGGTAACGTCTTCAATGCAACCATTGACGACTTGGTGATTGCACAGACAGGTAACTCGAGTGACCGGTTCAATGGCTCTGCCTTCAGTTTGGCGGTCAGTGGTGCGGACTTAAGTGCGGCTGATAGCAATGCTTTGACCGGCGCCAGTACACCTGCATACTCTAACTACTACCAGTGGAGTGGATGGTATGAGTCCAAAGGTTGGTGGGGCTGGTCTGGTTGGGAGTTCCATGACACCAGCTACTGGCAGTTCTATGGAGCCAACTCGACATATGTCAACAACAACGGAAGCGTGTCAGGAACATCGGACTGGCAGGCTGTCAATACTGCACTGCAAGCCGGTGGGGTGAATATTGTTCAATCTCGTTCGAACAACGGCAATCCGACTTATGTGTCGCTCGAAACCCCAGACTGGTGGGATCCACGCGGTGTCTACGGTACGCCAGAGTTTGTCGATGGTTGGTATTACCCGAATGGAACCGTTTACATCAAAGTTGATTCAAACGGCGGATATTACGCCGTACTGAACAACACGGCGTGGGACGGTCGCGTTAACGCGGGTGCTGCTGCCAACATCAACGGCGTGACAGCCAGTGCCGTTGGCATGGAAACGTTCGCTGGTGCAGTTGCCGCTGACAACGTCAAGTTCTTCAGCGATTCTGGTGGCAACTACACCGATGAGCAATCCACGTACACATCGAACAAGTTCGTTGTCAACGATTCTGAAACCAGCATGCTCACCATCACAAGTGCGCAAGCAGACAATGCAATGGGTCTCATTGGTATCAACAAGGGCTTCTACATCGTGGGCAGCGCAGGTGACGGCACGATCGAAGGCTCTGGCAACAGCGACTTCATTCAGGCCAGCGATGCGACAGGCACCGTGCTGATTGCAGGTTTTGGAGCCGACACCTTGAAGGGTGGAAGTCAGAACGATACGCTGTACGCAGCAGAAGGCGCGTCACTGGATGGTGCAGGAGGAAACGACCTCTACATCATCGGTGAAAGCGGCATGGCTGTCAGCATCTCGGACTCAAGCGGCAGTGGCGACACACTGAGTGTCAATGCAGGCTTGTCTGGTTTTGACATGTCTGCCGCCAGCGTGTCGGGTATCGACGTGTTGTCCTACAGCGGTCGTTTGGCCATTGCTGGTAACACGGCCACACAGATGACCACGATTTACGGCAGTTCAGGCTCTGATGTCGTGGTGCTCACATCCGCTGCATCAGGTGCTGTAGGGGCTAACTTTGTGGGTGTGGAGTCTGTCTATGGTTCCTCCGGTAACGACACTCTGCAAGCTGGCACGGGCACGGTTTACCTGGAAGGATCAACAGGTAGCGATCTCTACATCATTAGCTCCGGCTCGACGGTGATTTTTGACAATGACACCAGCACGTCGAGCTTCGATACGGTCCAGTTGAGCGGTTCGTCCTCGTACGACCTGTCTAATTGGGACTTTACGAACTCAGGTTTGGAATACATCCAGATCAGCGGTATCACCACTGTGGGTCAAAGCTTGCCTAACACGATCACCATCGTCGGCAGTTCGGGTGAAGATGCCTTGGTCATTGCACCAGTGGCGACGACTCCTACACTGGTGAGTGCCTTTGGTGATGCACTGATCGGCATCGAAAGCCTGATCGGTACAAACGAGTCTGGCACCATCACTGGAGCTGACACTTTATACGCCACCAGGGTGAATTACCTGGATGCTGGAACCGGTAACGATATCGTCTACATCAACGACTCAATGAGCGGTTCGATCACGGTCAAAGGCGGCGAAGGTTCTGATACCTTGGTCTTCTTGGGCCCTGATTCCCTGACGGGTGGCAACTGGACGGATGCAGATTTTGCAAACGTCTCGGGCTTTGAGTTCATCTCTCTGGGCGATTCTGTCAGCACCTCTCTTGAGCTGGGTGCGAATGCTGCAAACGCATTCAACAGTTTGGTTGTCAAGGGCGGTTCGGGCAACGAAGTCATCGATGCACGCGCCTTTACAGAGGCGCTGACCATCAATGCCAACGACGGTAACGACACCATTTATGGCTCCGCTTATGCAGATGCCCTCAATGGCGGTGCTGGCAACGACCTGTACCTGCTCAGCTCGATCCCTGGCTCTTTGACCGATGCATCCGGTACTGACACGGTCAGCTTGCTGGCCGACCTGAACCTGACCGGCATGGGCAACAACCTGTCTTCGATCGAGAGCCTGGACATTGGCGCTCACAGCGTGACCCTGACCGGTACGCAAGAAGCCTACTTCACCAGCATCGTGGGTACGGCAGGCAGCGCTGTTCACTTGTCTACAGCCAATACAGGTGTGGCAGGTAACAACTACAGCGGTGTTTCGTCGATCTATGGCTCAACATCTGCCGATGTGATCCAGTCCTCTGGTGTCAACGCCATCTACATTGATGGCGATGGTGGCAACGATTCCCTCATGGGCTCTTCGCTGGCAGACACGATCAAGGGCGGCTCTAACAACGACACCTTGGTTGGTAACGGTGGCAACGACATCTTCACCGATGCAGGTAATGGCACCGACGTCATTCAAGCTGGCGATGGCAACGACCTGATCCAGTTGATGGGTGACAACCAGACCAGCATTGACGGCGGTAACAACACCGACACGATTGAAATCGCTACCAACGGATTGACCTTCTCGGATGCCAACGATAACCAGATCCAAGGCGTGGAAGTGATCAAGTTTGGCTTTGGCGCCAACATCAACTTCGACAACCAGTCTGAAGGCATCTATTACGTTCTGGCCAACGCCAGCACCACGTTGATGTCTGGTAGCGGTGCCGATACGATAGACGCAAGCGCTGGTACTGACACAGCGATCAGCGACAAGATCGATGGCGGCTCTGGTCATGACTACATCGTGGGCAGTGCCGGCGGTGACTCCATCGTGGGTGGCCTAGGCAACGACACCATCTTGGCGGGCTTGGGTAACGACACATTGGTAGGCGGCGCCGATGACTCACTGTTGGGCGGTGACGGCAATGACTTGTTCATTGTCGCCAGCGGTTCGACAGGCTTCAAGGTCAGCGACACCAATGGTTCGGACACATTGAGCGTCGGTGGATCCGTTGATCTGACCCATGCCGACTTGTCTGGCATCGAATATCTGATTGTTGACGGCAGTGTCTCTTTGACAGGTGCGCAGGCCAACGCCTTCACCTCCATCTTGGGGGCATCTGGCTCGACCGATGATTTGGTCAAGCTGACCAGCTCTGTCAATGGCGCAGTCGGTGGTAACTTGAGCGGTGTGGAGTCCTTGATTGGCTCCGGTGAGGGTGTGGAAATACTGATCAGTGCCAACGTGAACGCGATGTACATTGATCCGCCGCTTCCATCACAGCAGTCACTGGTGGGTGGTGCCAGTTATGCCGATACCTTGGTAGCCGGCGATAACCAAGACACCATTGTGGGCGGTACCAATGACTCCATGTTGGGTGGGGGCGGCGGTGACCTGTATGTCATCTCTGCCGGCTCAACAGGCTTCACGATCACAGACGATAGCGGTACCGACACGCTCAGCGTTGGCGGCAGCCTGAGTTTGGCGGGTCTCACCCTGAGTGGCCTGGACGTGTTGGTCTTTGACGGTACGGTCTCCATGACTGGCGATCAAGCGGCTGCATTCACCAGCGTAGTGGGTGTCAACGGTGCTTCGGACATCGTGTACCTGACCAGCAGCTCGACTTCGGCAGTCGGTGCCAACTTCTCAGAAGTTGAATCTATCATCGGCACCAGTGGTGCAGACAGGGTTGCATCTTCGGGCGTTAACGCGATCTACGTTGACGGCCAAGGCGACGCCGACTCCCTGGTTGGCAGCACAGGCAACGACACCTTGATCGGTGGCGCAGGCAACGACACCTTGGTGGGCGGCGCAGGCGACTCTTTGGTGGGCGGTGCTGACAATGACTTGTATGTCATTGACAGCGCATCAGCAGTGGTTGTTGAAACCAGTACCACAGTCAACGGCTATGACACCGTCAGTGTGTCTGGCCTCGACTTGAGCTCCTTTAACGCGCTTTCTAACATTGAATACCTGATCGTCGACGGTGCAGTGTCCTTGCTGTCCTCACAAGCCGCCGGATTTACCAGCATCATTGGTGCAAGCGGTTCGACAGACGATGCGGTATATCTGGTTGAGGGAGATAGATACCCCGTGGGCGAAAACCTCAGCGGTATTGAGAGCTTGTTTGGTGGTGGTTGGGCAGACATTCTGACGGCGACCAACGTTCATTACATCAACGGTATGGGCGGTGATGACTCGATTGTGGGTAATGCAGCCACCGCTGATCTGTTGATCGGTCTGGATGGCGACGACACCTTGATCGGTCAAAGCAACGACACCTTGGATGCTGGTGCCAACAGCGATTGGGTGATCATTGCAAATGGATCAACGGGCTTCTCTGCAACTGGCGATGCCCTTGACACCCTCAGCGTGGGTGGGGCCATTAACCTGACCGGCGCAGAGACAGGCTTTGGCTACATGGTGACCGACGGCAGCGTATCCTTGACAGGCACACAGGCCAACGCGTTCACCACTATCTATGGCGCAACTGGATCTACAGACGATGTGGTTTATCTGACGGCCAGCGTGTCTGGTGCAGTTGGTGGCAATTTCAGCGGCATTGAAAGCTTGTTTGGCACCTCAGGTAATGAGGTACTGAACTCGGTTGATTACATCAATGCCGGCGAAGGCAATGACACGATCTACAGCAGCTTGGGGGCAGACACATTGATCGGCGGTAACGGCGACAACGTCTACATCATCAGCGATGCGACCAACGACCATCCATTGGGTGAAATCATCACCGGTGGTACGGGCTCGGATGTCATCCGGTACACCAGCACGACAGCGACACAGACCTTGTTCTTGACGAGCGGTGTATCGGGTGGCTCGAGCGGTGACACTTTGATTTCCGTGATGATCTCGGATGCGTCCGGATTAACTACAGGAACCACCGCAGTCAACGTTAACGCTGAAAACTTGTCAATCAATCGATCGGTTTCCATCGTTGGCAACGACGGCAATAACGTTCTGACGGCCAACAACGATGGCATCTCGACACTGTCCGGACAAGGTGGCAATGACACCCTGATTGGCGGTACTTATGCGGACTACCTGATCGGTGGTGCCGATGTAGATACCTTGTTCGGCAGCTCTGGCTCAGATACCCTGTGGGGTGGAGCCGGTGTCGATACGCTGACGGGTGGTGATGGTGCTGATGCCGACTTCTTTGTCATCAGCGATGAAGTCAGCCGCGATCTTGTGACCGACTTCTACTCAGCGACAGATAAGTTGGTGCTCGACACCTTCACATCGCTGTCTGTGTCTGGCGCGACGATTGATGGATCGATTGGTGCTGATGTGGCCAGCTTCGGCGCTGCCACCATTGCCGCCAACAACTACTTCAGTGGTGCAGATGAAGGTGTTTTTGTGGCTTACGACACGGTGGGTGGAGTCACTTACGTGCTGGTTGACGGCGACACCGACGGTGACTTCGACTATGCGGTTGAGCTCAGTGGTCATGTCACTATGCAGGGCACAAACTTCACGACGGCCACCGGCCAGACGATCAGTTTGGCGGCTGAAGTTGCAAGTTCTGATGCGATCAGTGCGTTTGCGATCAGTGGCTCCAGCTTGAGTTTCAACTTGGCTGGTGGATTGACAGGCGGTTCCCTGAACTATGTCCGAGAAGGCACCCAAGTGGTGATCACTCCAGGTGTTGTCAGCGCAACGGGTGGATCCATTACCCTTGTGGCCAAAACAACTGGCAGTGGCAATTACGAGTTGGGCTTCTTGCAAGCACAGCCATCTGGTGGTAACACACGCTACTTGGTGCCTGACCTGACCTCGTTCTACGTGACAGATGAAGCTGGCAGCAACGCTACTGACCTGAACACGGTCATCAACGACCTGACGGCTACCGAGCAGACCAATCTGACGACGCTTTACACCTTCGGCTTTGGTGGTGACGACACCATCACGGGCCTGACAGGCAAGATGAACTACATCGATGCCGGATTGGATAATGACTCGGTCGTGGGTAGTTCTGCCGCAGACACCTTGTTGGGTGATGCTGGTCTGGACACCCTCAAGGGTGGCGGTGGCGCCGACTTCATCTATGGCGGTGCGGACGCTGACCGCCTTGAGGGTGAGGACGGCAACGACTACCTGGAAGGCAACGATGGCGCAGACCTGATTTATGGCGGCGCTAACAACGACACCATTTTGGGTGGCGCTGACAACGACACGCTGGCCGGTCAGGGCGGTACCAACTACCTCACCGGCGGTACAGGTGCGGACGTGTTCCTCTTTGGTACAGATTCCGGCTCTGTGGACTACATTACCGATTGGGGTGATGGTTCCGACGTCTTGTCCGGAACCTTGGGTTCTGGGTCTAGCTTGTATGTCACCATGAGTGGTTCCAGCTTTGATGCGTCTGTGATTGCAGCCACTAATGGGGTTGTCTACGTCACTGGCTCTGCCAACAATGACACCATCAAGGGTGGTGCTGGTGCTGATACCTTGCTTGGTGGCGTAGGTGCCGACTGGTTGAACGGTGATTCAGGTATTGACACCTACATCATCAATCCGCTGGACAGTACATCTGTTGCTGGCTCTGGTATGGACACCATCTCGTTCACTGATGGTGACAAGATCAGCTTTGAAGGGTTTACCTACGACGTTCGTCGTTCAGGTGTTTACAACGACTCCACGATCGCAGGTGCTGGCGTCTATGCAGAAATCAATGCTAATGGCGTGGTCACCGGGTTCGAAGAATATAACGGTACAACCCATACAGCACTCGATTCGGGGACATCACTTCTAGTCGACACACTGGCAGAAAGACTGGACGCTTTCAGTCGAACTTTGTTGGATGGACAAACTGTCAAGTTTGATTTCGGAGGATCGAACTATTTGTTTGTTCAAAACGCAAGTTCCGATGTGGTTATTCAATTGGTTGGAACGTTCAATGGTTTTAGCACTACAAGCTCAGTGTTGACGCTGTTACCACCAACTTGATAAACCACCAGCCCCACCTCTTTCGAGGCGGGGCTGGCAAGTCTGTCAAGTGAAACATTGTGGGCGAATGCGTATGCGCATTTATATGCTCTACTCGTTTGCGTAGTGTGCATAGACTTTTTCATTTGTACTGAGCACCCTTTTAGGAATTTTTAAATGATCCAATTCGCCGATTCAGTTGGCAACATTCAGGTCTTCAATCAAGTGGTGCGCATCGAGCTGCTGGCTACCAATGCACCCCAGCAGGCCGGTCAGCCGCCCGTACTGATGCCTGCTGGCCATCTGATCATGCCGATCGATGGCTTGCTCAAAACCTTTGCAGCGCTGGAAAACACCATGCGGCAGTTGGCCGAGGCGGGTGTCATCAAGCGGTCTTCTGATGGTGGTGCTGGCGCACCCGAGATGCCCGGTTTGTCGCAAGCCATGGGCAGCTCTGCTGGCGGCAAGAAGAAACGACCCCAGTGATCATGGTCTGAGTCGGGCATGAGCGACAACAAGGTCATCCAAGACATTCTGGTGGTGGGGGGCGGGAGTGCGGGCTTTTTTGTGGCCCTCACGCTCAAGATCAAGATACCCACGGCCAATGTCCGCATTTTGCGTTCGCCGGAGCTTGGCATCATCGGGGTGGGTGAGGGCACTACGCCTGCGTTGCCCACGCATTTGTTTGCCTATCTCAATATCGATCAGGGCGAGTTTTACCGCATGGCGCAACCCACCTGGAAGCTGGGCATCAAGCTGCTTTGGGGCCCTAGGCCGTCTTACAACTATCCGTTTGTGGAGATGTTGAACAGGCGCTACCAGGGCTTCAACCGCACGGTGGGTTTTTACTGTGCCAATGATTTTGAGCACGCGCATCTGAACTCCTCGTTGATGTCGCTGGACAAAGTCTTCACCCGAACGCCCGATGGCGATCCCCGAATTGGTGGTGACTTGGGCTTCCATATAGAGAACGAGAAGTTCGTGAGCTATTTGGAAGCACATGCGCTCAAAATCGGCATCCCGATCGTGGATGGCACGGTTGAACGTGTAGACCGCGATGATGCTGGGGTCAAGCAACTCCATTTGAAAGACGGCACGGCGCTTTCTTCAGACTTGTATGTGGATTGCTCGGGCTTTGGCTCTTTGTTGCTGGGCAAGGCGATGGAAGAGCCCTTTTTGCCATTCAAGAGCACCTTGTTTTGTGATTCGGCCGTGGTGGGCAGCTGGGCGCGAGAGGCTGATGATCCGATCCGTCCCTACACCACGGCAGAGACGATGGACTCGGGCTGGTGCTGGCGCATCGAGCACGAACACCAAGTGGTGCGTGGCTACGTGTATTCGTCGGGCTTCATCACCGATGAGGCGGCCGAAGCCGAGTTCCGCCGCAAGAACCCCAAAGTGCAAAAAACCCGCATCGTGCGCTTCACCCCCGGCCGCAGGCAGCGCAACTGGGTTGGCAATGTGGTTGGCATTGGCAATTCTTCGGGCTTTGTAGAGCCCTTGGAGGCCACCTCGCTCACCACGATTTGCGGCGGTGCCAAGTCCTTGACCGAGTTCTTGACGATCAACGGCATGCGCATCACCGACTCGATTCGCCGCTATTACAACAAGCAGGCTGAAGGCGCTTGGGAAGACACCCGCGAGTTTTTGGGTGTGCACTACAAATTCAACACCCGCCTGAACACGCCGTTCTGGCAAGAATGCCGAGCCTCGGTGAACTTGGGCGAAGCGCAGGCCTTGGTGGACTATTACCGTGAGAACGGCCCCGTCTTGTTCAGTCCGGGCTTGATCAGTCGACCCAATTCGGTGTTTGGTGTGGAAGGCTACATGAACATGTTTGTCGGGCAAGCGGTGCCCCACGAGAACCACTACACACCCACAGCCGATGAGATTCAGCGCTGGAAAAACATCAGGCAAAAAAACCACGACCAAGCCCAGCAAGGCTTTACGGTTGAGCAAGCGTTGGCCGAAGTTCGCTCGCCTGAGTGGGAGTGGAATAACGGCTTTTACCGCCAAGCGATGTACTAGGGGCTTGCGCCCCCGTGACGGGTCAGCGCAAGAACAAAGGTGTTTGCCCGGTGGTGAAGCGCTGTGGCGAGCGCATCAGTTGTTTGTAGTAACCGGGTGTCCAGCTCCATTCGGGTGAACGGATCTCTTTCAAAGTTTGCTCGATGCTGATGGCCTCTTGGGCTATCTTTTGGTTTTGTTGGCGCATTTGGCGCAACAGATCCAGCTCTTGCGGCGGTGGGGAAAACGGCACTTTGTGCGGCACTTTTTGACCAATCATCATCGTCAAATAGCCTTCGATGCCGTAGTTGGTCAGGCCGCTGTTGAACATTTCGGGGCCATAAAGCGTGGGGCCATTTTCGATGTAGTAGTCCACCAGGTGCTGCACGGGCTCGATGTTGGTGTCTTCCTGGCAGGCCTTCCAAAAAGCGTTGTCAATGCGGGTGTTGAACTTGTAGTGCACGCCCAAAAAGTCGCGCGTCTCATCCCACTGCAGGGCGTCTACTTTGCTGTAGTGGCGGGCAACCGAGGCTGTGGGTTGCAGCTTCACGGTACCCAGCAGTTCGCACAATGTGCGCACTTGCCAGCAAATGCCTGACAGTGCTGTGGCCTCCAGGGGCTCCACAAAACCGCCTGCGTTGCCAATGGCGATGACGTTGCCCACCCATGCTGTGCGGCGTCGCCCGGGCTTGAACGGCACGATGCGGGTGTTGCCCAGCCGAGGATTCTTCTTTCTGAACTCTGCCTCTGCTGCCTGGTCAGAAATGAAGCTGGATGAATACACGTAGCCGCGCACAATGCGGTGCTCGTGTTCGATCTGCCAGCACCAGCCGCTTTCCATGGTTTCTACAGTGGTGTAAGGCTTGATCATTTCGCCTTCGGCACGGTTCCAGCCGCCTACAACGGCGCGGTCGCAAAACAGCGTATCTTTGTAGCTGTTGAATGGCACGCCCATGGTTTCGCCAATCAGCAAGGACCTGTAGCCAGAGCAGTCCACGTAAAAATCGGCGTCCAAATTTTGGCCGGACTGCAGATGAATGCCTGTGACGCCATGGTCGTCGCGGTCCACCTTGGTGACCGTGTCGTCCATGATGTGGACGCCAATTTTGGCGGCGTGTTGCTCCAGGAAGCCGACGAAACTTTCGTTCTCGATGTGGTAGCCAAAGTCGCCCACGATGACGGGATCGCCATTGGGCGTTGTGCGAAAGGCTTTGTTCGCGCTCATCATGGCGGAGTTGGGGTCGAGGTCGAGCGCATCCTCATCGGTATAAAAACCCAGTGGCCGTGTGAAACCATTGGGCCAGCGTGAGTTTTGCTCTGTGAAGGTGTAGTTGAAGTAAGGGCGAGGGCCCCAGATCATCTTCAGGCCCAGCTTCCACATGGGGTTGGCTTCGCGGTGAAACTCTTCAGGGTCAATGCCCAGATAGCCAAAAAGATGCAATGGCACGGTGGGTGTGGTGCCTTCGCCGACGCCGATGATGCCGATCTCGGGCGAACGCAGCAGCTTGACCGACAGCTGTGGAAATTTGGTCTTGAGCGTGATGGCGGACAAGAAGCCCGCACTGCCACCACCGACCACCAGAACATCTTGCAAAGGTTTATTCATGACGTGTTAACTCTCCAAATCAAAGCTCAGCGATGATTAATAAAGGGGGCTGATTTTTCAAACTTCTTTGTTGTATGTACCCAGGCGCGGCGCCACCATGGGCACCGTCAACATGGTGCTGGCCAGTGCCATCAGCAGCAAGGCCGTGAAGGCCGAGGAACTGATGATCTGTTTGTCCAACAAGATGTTGGTGAAGATGATCATGATCAGCGCCTTGGTCTGCAGCAGCCAGCCAATCACGCCAGCTTGACCGCGTGGCCAAGCCAAAATCTTGCCGGCGAGTTGAACGCCCAGCAGCTTGCCTGATACGGAAGCAACGAGCAGCAGCGCTGCAGCAGCAAACACGGCCACGCCACCAATGCCCCAGCTGGTTTTGAGCCCCGTCGACAAAAAAAAGACCGGCATCACGATCAACAAAACATGGTGGCGCAGTTGGTCGAGCCTTTGCTGGTCAAACCAATGCGCATCGATGATGGCGCCCGCCAAAAAAGCCCCCACCATGTAATGCAGACCTGACCAGTCAGCACCAAAGGCGCAAACGGCCAGCCAGATCAGCGCGGCATGCCAACGGTCGTTGGCGGGCAGTCGGCGCATGAGTTTCCTGAACAAATAAGCCGCCACCGCAAAGCAGACAAAAAACATGACTTGCCTGCCAACGCGCTCCCAATCCATGAGGATCAAGGCGAGCACGCCCCAGATGGCAATGTCGTCCAGGCTGGCATAACGCAAGATGCGCTGCCCGATGGGCTGACGCAGGATGTTGAGTTTTTCCATCAGCAAGATCAAGATCGGCAAAGCCGTCACCGCGCAGGCCATGCCCACCCCCAGCAAAAACTGCCAGGGCTTGCCCTGCGGGCCGGTAAACCCGTCGAACGCCAGCAGCACCGCCGCCGCGCCACAGCCCAGCAGCAAAGGGGTGCCCAGCGCCAAGCCCGCCGTGATGGTGCTTTCGCGGCGGTGCTCCCAAGCCTTTTGAAGGTCGAGCTCGATACCCGCGAGCATCACAAAAATCATCACCGCCCACCAGGCGATGCCATTGAGGGCCTGAATGACCTCGGGGCTGAAGATGGCGGCGTAGTAACTGGGCAGTGCCTGGCCCAGAACGGCGGGCCCCAAGAGGATGCCCGTGATGATTTGAACAACCACCAGCGGCGCATAGAAATCCACCCGGGCCAGACGCCAAAACAGGTAGGGCACCGAAAAGATGACGCCCATGGCCAGCAAAAACCGCTCAGTTGTGTTCATGTTTCCTGTGTAAGTGCACACAAAAATTCCATTGAAACCAATGTTTCAATAAATTCGAATGAATGTTGTGTGGAAAGTATAATTTCACAAGTATCGCAAAATGCGGTAATAACAAAACAAACCACACACAAAGTCAGAGAAATATGAAATTGATCACCGTTGATGGCAAGCAGTACGATCCAGCCAAGATGACTGACGAGGCGCGCTCGCATGTGGCGCATCTGGCTTACATCGAGGCTGAGCTTCAGCGCCACCAAATGGGCATCAACGTCCTGAAGGTCTCTCGTCAGCGCATTGGTGACATGCTGCGCAATGCCTTGCCAGCCGAGTCCGAAGTGGCCGCAGCCCCAGCGGCGCCTGCCGCGCCAGAGACCAAGCCTGTGGGCAAGTCGTCCGGCAAGCCTGCTCGCAAATAAGCCAGAGCAGAGCCGCTATGCGCATTTTGTTGTGTCACCAAAACTATCCCGGTCAGTTCAAGCACCTGGGGCCCGCGTTGTCTGCCATCAAAGGCAACCAAGTCTTTGGCTTGGGTGAGGCCAACAACGTCAAGCGCCTCAAAGGCGCCCCCCCCGGGATGACCATCGTGGGCTACCCCCAGCCCAAGGGGGCTGGTGACTCAACACACCACTACCTGAAGCAATACGAATCCAGCGTTCGACGCGGTCAGTCTGTGATCAAGGCGTGTTTGCAATTGCAGCAGCAGCACGGCTTCAAGCCCGATGTGGTGTATTGCCACCCAGGCTGGGGCGAGGGCCTGTTCTTCAAAGACATCTGGCCCGATGCCAAGGTCATTGGTTTTTTTGAGTTTTATTACCGCACGCAAGGTGCGGACTTCCAGTTTGACAAGGAGTTTCCGGTTAGCTTGGACGATTATTTGCGCGTGCGCGTGAAGAACGCGCACATGCTCAGCAGCCTGGAAGCCTGCGACTGGGGCGTTTCGCCCACCTATTGGCAGTGGTCGGTGCACCCTGAGCAATACCGCAAGCAGATCAGCGTGATCTTTGATGGCGTGGACACCGATGATCTGGCGCCCCGTGACACCGTTCGCGTGCAGCTGCCGGGCGGCATCACCATCAAAAAAGGCGACCCGGTCATCACCTTTGTGAACCGGAACCTGGAGCCCTACCGTGGCTACCACGTGTTCCTGAAGGCCATGGTCGAGATCCAAAAACGCCACCCCACTGCGCATGTGGTGCTGGTGGGTGGCGACCAAGTCAGCTATGGGCGACCCGCCCCGACCGGCACCACCTGGAAGCAGCTGTACCTGGAGAAAAACGGCAAAGACCTGGACATGAGCCGCGTGCACTTTGTGGGCAAACTGCCCTATACGCACTACAAGGCGCTGATCCAGGTGTCGGCCGCGCACGTGTATTTGACTTACCCCTTTGTGCTGAGCTGGTCATGCATCGAAGCGATGTCGATGGGCGCTCTGGTGATTGGCTCCAAAACCAGCCCCGTAGAAGAAGCCATCACCCACGGCAAGAACGGCCTGCTGGTGGACTTCTTTGACCACGAGGCCCTGGCGCAGACCGTGGTGAAGGTGCTGAACAACCCCGAGAAATACCAACACCTGCGCGATGCCGCCCGCAAAACCGCGATCGACCGCTATGACCTGAAATCTGTCTGTCTGCCCCAGCAGATGAAGATGATCAACGATCTGGTCAATGGCAGAAAACCCAAGACGCCAGGGGCTGCGGAGTTGAAGCGGTTTGAGAATGTGATTTGGAAATCAAAATAACTTAATTTTAAATGACTACTAAGGCACTACTAATATCGCATCAATTAGATTATTCTGGAGCGCCAATTGCATTGCTGGATTTGGCTACTGCGTTGAAAGAGTGTGGCGTAGATGTAACGGTTGGATTTTTACGCTATGGCCCACTTTCTGAAGAGTATGCCAAGCGTGGTATCTTATTAAAAAATTCATTTAAATTGGACTTCGACTTTTGCATAGCTAATACAATTTTAGCTATTAAAAAGTTACCGGATTTAAAGGGGAGAATTCCTAAGCTTCTTGGTTGGGTTCATGAATCACCAACTTTCTATAAATATAATAATGAACTATCGTTTGACTCAATCCCTATTGAATCAATTGATTTATTGATGGGTGTTGCAGATTTTCAAGTCGCACACATGAGATCGAAATTTGCTAAAACACCTATCATACGATTTGATAATACATTTAATGTTTTGGAGTTGGAGGATATTGATTTTAAAAAATCAAATGGGATGTTGCGAATTTGTTTAATTGGGTCTTTAGAAAAAAGAAAGGGCTTTTATAAATTAAGAGATTTCTTCGCACGTCCAGACCCCGGTATTTTAATTTGTTTGGAGTTGGTTGGTGTTAATGCTTCCGATATTAACATTATATTTTTGGATGGTATGTGTCCATCATGGCTGAAAATTAATGCGCATGGTAAAATTAGTCGAACTGAAACATGTAAATTAATTGCACGTTCAGACTTTTATGTGTCCTTATCAGAAGACGAAGTTAAACCACTTACAGTTTTAGAGGCTGCTTCATTAGGCATTCCTTCTGTACTCAGTTTGATTCCTGCACACAAAGAACTTTCATTAGAATTTGATAATGTAACTCTGTCAACCAATCCGATTGAGTTGGCGATTAATTTATATAAGTCCAAAGATCCGAAAATAATAAATTCCAAGAAAGTGAGATCATTTAGGTATAACTGGAATTCCTTTTTGGGAAGAAGTTTAATTTTAATGGAGATTTTGGATAATATTAAGCAATAATTTTAAATTTATCATTTATAATTATCAAAATACTCAAATAGAGAGTTCTTGTATGAGAAAAAATCTTGTAGTAGTAAGAGCAGGCGATAAATCTTTGCATCCCCAATGGATTGATGAAAAAAGGAATTGGGATCTTGTTGTTAGTTATTACGGAAATCATCCAGAGCGATATATGGGTCAATATGATTATTTGCACCAGTGCAAAGGATCAAAATGGCACGGATTAAATAATTATGTTAACAATAGTGAAAATAATATTGGAGATTATAAGTATATTTGGTTTCCAGACGATGATTTGTTTACTGATTGCTCTAATATAAATAATTTCTTTGAAATTTGTGAACTGTTGGACTTGACAATTGCACAGCCTGCACTCACCGAAAATAGCTATTTTAGCTGGAAAATTACATTAAAATCAAAAAATTTTCAAGCCAGAATAACTGATTTCATTGAAATAATGGCTCCTTGTTTTAAAGTTGAGAAATTCGATAATTTTAAACATACTTTTGGTGAGAATTCATCCGGACATGGCCTTGAGTGGGTATGGAAAAAAATTGCTATCGATGAAAGTATTTTTAAATTTGGAATAATCGACTGTACACCAGTTTTTCATACACGAAAAGTTGGATCTGTCGGCCATGGCGGGAGTCTATCATCTCCCAGAATTGAAATGTTCACACTCCTTCAGAAATATGCAATAAATGCAACTAAGCCAGTAAGCATTACCGGAATTAATTTTAAGCCATATGAAAAATAAAAAAATACTCATCGTTGGCGCTGGTTTTTCCGGTGCGATTGTTGCCAGAAGACTAGCTGAGTCAGGATTCAAAATTACTGTTATTGATAAAAGAAATCATATAGCAGGTAATGCATATGACTATATAAATGAATATGGTATTCGTATACATAAATATGGACCACATTTATTTCATACATCAAATATGAAGGTAGTCGAGTGGTTGTCAAAATTTACGCAATGGAGTAACTACAAGCATAAAGTAAAGGCGATGTTAGAAGATGGGTCATTGGTAACACTTCCGGTAAATATGCACACTATTGAGGCAGTCGGTCAAGATAATATTTTGGATATATTCTATCGACCCTATACAAAAAAAATGTGGGGTGTTGAAATAGAAGAACTTGATCCCGAAATTATTGATAGACTTCCAATCCGAAAAGATCTCAATGAGTATTATTTTCCTGATGATACTTTCCAAGCTCTTCCATCAAATGGCTATACAGCTTTATTTGAATGCATTTTGAGTCATGAAAACATTGATGTTAAATTGGAAACACCCTTCATTAGTGGTATGGAAGCTATGTATTTACATACATTTAACTCTATGCCAATAGATGAGTATTTTAATTTTAAATTTGGCAGATTGGAATACCGTTCAATTAAGTTTCATAATTTCAATATCCCAACACCCAGCATATATCCTGTTGCAACAATTAATTTCACACATAAACATCAATTCACAAGAGTTACAGAGTGGAAAAAGCTCCCTGGAAATCCTGAAAAAACCCCTTGGACTTCATTAACAATCGAAGAACCTTGTTCGGATTCAGAAAATAATTTCGAACGATACTATCCGGTCAAAGATCTGAAAGGTGATAATAATATTATTTACAAGAAGTATAAAAATTTAACTCCGCAAAATGTTACATTTATCGGGCGATGTGGTCAATATATATATATTAACATGGATCAAGCAGTGAGCGCTGCAATTTCATTGTCGGAGAAATTCATTAGAGATTTTAACAAATGATTAAAAATGAAAATACAACTATTATAATTATCCATAAATCATTCGATAACAACACATACTTGTTGATGATTTGACACAAAAGAATCATACGTGTATTTTATATTTTTACTCTTAACAAACTGTTGAAAAGCCAAATACTCATGTTGTCTCCAGCCGGGATAGTTAAAATATTCATCGAAAACAATTACTGTGCCGGGCGTAATTAAATGACCAATCTTATTGAGTATAGTTTTGGTTCCTGAATATAAATCACAATCTATATGCAAGAATGATATCGGGGTATTATTTGTCTGTATAAATTTATCCAAGGTGTCTTCAAATAAACCAACTATGAGTTCAACATTATTGTTTACCTGAGGTAAACTCTGTCTACCAAAAGAGCCAGCAGAAAATCCTGTTCTCCAAGTTTCAGGCAAGCCAGTGAATACATCAAAACCATATACCATCTGATCAACTAGTGAAGAGATATAATTAATAGTCCTACCTGAGGCTACTCCGAATTCCAATATTTGACCTTGAAATTTTCGCATCTTGATAGCATTTTTAATTAAATCTAAATCATTGCTGTAATTAGTAGCCTTGCTCATATGCTCGCAGTAATATCGTGCGGAATCGAAGGTTGTATACAAGCTTGCAAATGACAGAATGTCATATGAATCTGTTTTCTTGCCGAGTAATTGAGTATTTATACTGTTTATGAGATCAGTACTCAATTGATTAATATTAAAATCCATGATGAACTCACTTTCCATTTATATTTTTAATCGTGACAGAAAACTGCTTGGTAAGACATGATTTGCAGAAGTCTCAATTAAATATATATAATATTAAATTATTTAATTGTATCTGCAATTCTTATTTGGTTATATTTTTATAAGCCTTGATTATTGGCTTTGTATCTAAACTATCCTCTTGTTTATAAAAACTAAGATGGGAAACCAATAATTTATTGAAAACATATTTTTGGACTCCGAAAATAGTAGGGAGAATTTGAGTCATGATTTCCTCGTCATCTTTTTTATTTTTACAAATTGAATATCCTGCAACCATATATGCAAATATAACGTGTTTAAAAGCTATGAAATTAATTGAAAATCTATCAAATTCAGGTAGATGTGACAAGGCGATATCGTTTTTTGCTTTTTCATGTATTGATTTAAAATTGGTTAAGAAATAGCTATGAAGCTTAAAGCAAAGATCAGAGCTCTCCCACAGATTGCCGTGTAAGCCATCTGCAGGATAATCAAAATCAAGTTCACTGGAAGTATAATAATTTTTGGATCGTTGAATAAACGCACAAACACCGTTGTTTATGACATTTGCACTAAATATATTTGGCAATTGTGATTGACGAGTAATTTGAATAAATTCGCTTAAATAATTCAAGTCGCAGTAAATAATATCGTCATCCATTTTTAAAAATATATTATCGGCATATGATGAATTTGAGTAATGGCTGTAAACCTCTTTGAATCCATCATAGCCTGAAGAAGAGACATTAATTAGTTTAATGCTTGAATATATATTGGTATCCCAAAAACCATCTGACCCATATCCGGTATGGACAAAAATCGAATCAATTTTATCTTCATTATTTTTTTTTAAATTAAATATTAAGGTATTATTTAAATAAAAATATAATTTATCATCTTGTAAAATATTTATATGATTGGCCTTTCCCCAAGTTAAATTTCCAGCTACCATTAAAATGGGTGATGAGTGTGCTTTGTATGCGTGGATAGATTTAAACCATCTGATTAAATGTTTGGTATTTGAGAATGCACCAAAAACTAGTTCATATACTTCGCCTGATTTCATTTTCAATAAAATATGAGCATCATTTTTAGCTTCGATCCATAGATCAGATGCTGCGTTTTTGGGTGAAAAGAGAAATGAATATTTAAGAGACGATGCATTGGTGAATAAAGCAATATTTTCTTTAAACTGATCTAAAAGCCACTGTTGGTCGTTAGAATTTCTTGCGAAATTCCAAATATGCCATTTGTTGATTATCTTTGAATCGATAGCTTTCCTCATGAAATCGATTTGTAGCGACATTCTATCTTCTCTGCCTGCAAACGTAAATGCTAAGGTATTCATAAATTAAATTCAAAAATTACTAATATTATCAATAATGTCAGTTAGGACTGTTTCTCACAACCCATCCACAAACTGGACTGGATAAACAACGTTTTCAGCAGTGCCGTGTTTATCTTCAATCCACGGTAACAAGTTCTGACATAAGAGGACTTGCGCTTGATCATGCCAGCATGGGCTACCAAGACCGCATCAGGGGTGTCCACCACCAGCAGGTCGTGTGTGCCCAGCGTCACCACAGGTCGGTGCGGTGCGTGAATGTAGGTGCGTTCGCTGCGGATCGCCAGTCCATGGCCCACGGTTCGGTTGCCAGATTCATCGGGTGGCGTGAGTTGGGCGACCGCGTTCCAGCTGCCCACGTCGCTCCATTGCCCCGCAAACGGCACCACGCGCACTTGTTGGTGCTGTTCCATCACCGCGTAGTCAATGCTTTGTGATCGGCAGGGCAGAAAGGCCTTGGCATCTGGCCGTGTGAAGCCATGCTCTGGCTCTTGCGTGGCTTGAGCCATAGACTCCCGACAGGCTTGAAGGATGTCCGGGGCGTGTTGTTCCAGTGCCGCAATCAGGGCATCTGCGCGGCTTAAGAAAATGCCTGCGTTCCAGAGCATCTGGCCGTCCAGCAAGAGCTGCTGCGCTTTAGCGGCATCAGGTTTTTCTATGAATCGCAAAACTTCAGCGCTGCCGTCTGCGCGGCCCTGGCCACGCTCAATGTAGCCATAGGCCGTGCTGGGAGATGTAGGCATGACGCCATAGGTGACCAAATGGCCTTGCTCGGCAGCAACTGCGCCCGCTTCAATGGTTTTTTGAAACAGAGGGGTGTCGGGGATGAAATGGTCTGCCGGACAAAAAAGCAACAAATCCTCAGGCTTGGGTGCCGCAATGGCTGCCAGGGCCATGGCCGCGGCGGTGTTGCGGCCTTCGGGTTCCAGTACGATGCGGGCCTGCAGCTTCAGTTTGAGCAGGGAATCGAGCACCATGAATCGGTGCTCCTCAGATGCGACCAGCGTGATGGTGCTGTTCCAGGCAGCCACACGGCGCAGGGTCAGCTCCAACAGGCTTTGCCCGTCAATCAAAGGGACAAATTGCTTCGGGAAACTTTTACGACTCAAGGGCCACAGCCGGGTCCCAGATCCTCCGCAAAGTATGACTGGGTGAATTTTCATACTTATCATTTTAATCACCGAATTCAATAAATTCATGAATTTGAATGAAATGAAAATTCAAACGCCAGTGTTGTCAGTTCGCTTCGCGTTGAGCTGTTCAACGCTTGTGCACAGCACAAATCTTTCAAATTGGCTCATTGAGGTGTTTGGCGCTTCGCAAGATGAGCTGCCAGATGAAGTCGGTTCTGGGCCTTATCGCTTGGCTGTTGGCTGCCTGCTGGTGGTTCGGTATCTGCAACAAGCCATCCGCTTGCCCATATTCGATGCAGGCCAAGTGCTGGATGTGACCCTTGATGACACGGATGACCTCAGCACAGGCCGGTACATCGTCCATGCCGAACTCCCGCAGTTGGACAACACCCACCCCGATGTCTACCGCCTGGCCGTCAGTTGCGCCGCCACTTGGCTTGCGCAGTTGGCTCAGCAGCCGGTATCCAAAAGTGCTGTGGCCCAGCTTTACGCCGCCATTGAGCGCGACTTCATCGAACCTCTCAAATCCAAAGTACCGGGTGGCAAGTCGACTTTTCAGGTCATGCGCATGGCGCACCAGTTGCAGATACCTTTCATGCATCTGGGCGGTGGTGTTTACCAGCTGGGTTGGGGCAAGCATTTGCAGTTGATCGACCGCAGCGCTACGGTGGCCGATGCCGCCATAGGTGCGAGGGTGGCGCAAGACAAGGCGGTGTCGGCGCTGTTATTGCGGCGTGCTGGTTTGCCTGCTGGGGTCCACCAATTGGTGAGAACCCAGGACGATGCCCTAGCCGTAGCCCAGCGTTTGGGCTGGCCGGTGGTGGTCAAGCCTGCGGATCGTGAAAGGGGCGAGGGCGTCAGCGTTCAGGTGCGCGATGCGGATGCATTGGTCAAGGCTTTTGCTTTGGCGCTGCAGTGCAGCAAGTCTGGCCGGATCTTGGTGGAGAAACAAGTCGAGGGTGTTTGCCATCGGCTGTTTGTCGCGCATGGAAAATTGCTCTATGCGGTCAAGCGCTGGCCGCGCTCGGTGTTCGGCGATGGGGTGCACACGGTGGCGGCCCTGGTCGACCAAGCGCAAGCACTGGAAAACGAACGGGCCCCTTGGCTGCGTGAGCCGCCTTACCCGCGTGATGATTTGACCTTGCAGGCTCTGCAGCAGCAGGGGCTGGGTTGGGAGTCGGTACCCGCAGCCGGGCAGCGCATTCATTTGCGCGACATCGAGTCCACCCAGTGGGGCGGCTGGGACGAAGAGGTGACCCATCAGCTGCATCCAGACAATCTGGCCGTCGCTTTGCAGGCGGCACAGCTGCTGGGTTTGAGTGTGGCGGGGGTGGATGTGATTTCAAGCGACATCACCCAGCCCTGGCATCAGAACGGGGCGATCATCAACGAAGTGAACCACGCGCCCTTGCTGGGTGGGGGTGAGATTTCCAAAAAATACATCCCTCAATTTTTGCGTGGTTTGGTGCAGGGCGACGGCCGCATTCCGGTGGAAGTCTTTGTGGGCGGAGCATTGGCTTGGCAAGAGGCTTTGGGCCGCATGGCTGATCTGGCTTCAACGCAGCAAGGCATTTATCTGACCAGCGATCAAAGCACTTGCTGCGCCAATGGTGCCGGGCAAGCGCCGGTGCCTGTTCATTTGACCAGCCAGGGGCTGGAGGCCCGTGTAAAAGCCTTGATGATGGACCGCAGGGTCGCGGTGTTGTTGGTGGTGGCGCCGACACGAGATGCGTTGCAGATGGACCCCGGGTCTTCGCCCGGGGTGACAGTTACCGATCTGTCATGCCGGACTTGATCCGGCATCCAGGGGGGCAGATGGGCCCCGGGTCTTCGCCCGGGGTGACAGTTACTGATCTGTCATGCCGGACCTGATCCGGCATCCAGTGGGGGCAGATGGGCCCCGGGTCTCCGCCCGGGGTGACAGTTACTGATCTGTCATGCCGGACTTGATCCGTCATCCAGTGGG
>JACCDS010348798.1_pt1 | contig 29464 bp, 30 predicted proteins | sample 7446441 | NCBI WGS metagenome assembly JACCDS01 (sample SAMN15323445, study PRJNA562643) | freshwater metagenome | isolation source: river surface water | place: USA:Blue River Watershed | collected 2017-08-17 | reverse complement strand
GTTGTCGTAGCCGATGCGCTTGATGGTGTCGCGCGCGACCTGGATGTAGTCGACGTTGGCCTGCGTGGTGATCTCGCCGGCCAGCACGACCAGGCCGGTGTTGCACAAAGTCTCGGCCGCGACACGCGAGCGCGGATCCTGGGCAAGGATCGCGTCGAGAATCGCGTCAGAGATCTGGTCGGCCACCTTGTCGGGGTGACCTTCGGAGACGGACTCCGAGGTGAAGAGAAAGTCGTTCGCCACTTTTACACTCCTGGGTCGAATTGAATGCGGTTGCACCGGTGTCGGTTGCGTCGCCGTGGAATCCGAGAGGAGAACTGCGGCGAACGCTTTAGCGGCATTTGTGGATCTTCCGGGTGGAAGATGCAGGCGGCCTGGGCCATCCTGTCGCCCCGCAAGTTGTTCCTTAACTCGGCGATGGGCCGATTTTAGTGCTGTGATTGAAAAACTCTTTCGTGGGGCTTCCAGGCTTTCCCTGCCGCTTTTGCACCGATTGGGGTCCGGCATGGGTTGGCTAACCTATTGGGTTTCGCCGACCTACCGTCGCCGCATGCACGCCCACGTCGAGCAGGCCGGGCTGAGCTGGTCCCAGGCGCGCGGGGCCGTGGCCCACACCGGCCGCATGTTGGCCGAGCTGCCCTGGTTGTGGTGCCGCCCCGCAGACCGGCTGCTGGGCGACATCGTCCGCTGGGAAGGGCTGGAGCACCTGGAACAGGCGCTGGCCGCTGGCAAGGGCCTGGTCATGCTCACGCCGCACCTGGGCTGCTTCGAGGTGATCGCGCAGGCCTATGCGGAACGCTTCGGCGAGCGCAGCCCCATCACGGTGATGTTCCGCCCCTCGCGCCAGCCTTGGCTGCACGACCTCGTGGCCGAATCGCGCAACCGGCCCGGACTGCTGACGGCACCCGCGTCGCTGTCGGGTGTGCGCCAGATGATCCGAGCCCTGCGTCAGGGCGGCACGGTGGGCCTGCTGCCCGATCAAGTGCCGCCGGAAGGCATGGGCGTGTGGGCGCCCTTTTTTGGGCGCGATGCCTACACCATCACGCTGTCGGCGCGGCTGGTGCAACAGACGGGCGCGGCGTGGCTGCTGTTCCGTTGTGAACGCCTGCCGGACGGGCGCGGCTACGTCATTCACGTGACGCCACCCGCTCAACCCATGCCGCCGGCCGAAGACATGGCGGCCGCAGCCACCGCCGTCAACCGCGAGATGGAGACGCTGATCCGCGCCTGCCCGGACCAATACCTGTGGTCCTACAACCGCTACAAACCGCCCCGCAGCCAGCCGACCGAGCCCGCTGCGCCGGGAGCTGCCTCGTGAGGTCCCGCGCGCTGGAGAACGGCGCCGCACGCGCCTTCCTCGGGCTGCTGTGGACGGTGCACTGGTTGCCTCTGTCCGGGCAGCGGGCGCTGGGCCGAGGGCTTGGCGCGCTGCTGTGGAGGCTGGGCAAGTCGCGCCGCCGCGTGGCGCTGCGCAACCTGGAGCTGTGCTTCCCCGAAAAGTCGGCCGCCGAACGCGAAGCCCTGGCCCGCGAGCATTTCAGCTGGCTGGCCTGCAGCTTCCTCGACCGCGGCATGCTCTGGTATGCCAGCGAGGAGCGGCTCAAGCGCCTGATCCACGTCGAAGGCGACGTGCATCTGGCCGAAAACAACTCCCGCCCGGTGATGTGGCTCACCCCACACTTCCTGGGCCTGGACGTGGCCGGCCAGTCGATCGTGCTGTTCCAGAACCAGCCGGCCGGCTCGATCTACCAGGTGCAGACCAATGCCGTGATGGACGAGGCCATGCGCAAGGGCCGCCTGCGCTTTCGCAACTCGCACATCTATCCGCGCAGCGACGGTGCCAAGCCGTTGATCCGAGCCATCAAGCGCGGCGAAGCATTCTTCAACCTGCCGGACATGGACTTCGGCGCGCGCGACGCGGCCTTTGTGCCCTTCTTCGGCGTGCCCGCGGCCACGCTGCTGGCGCCCTCGCGCATGGCCCGCATGCTCGACATGGTGGTGCAGCCCCTGCTCGTGGAGATGCTGCCCGGCAACGAAGGCTGGCGCGTGCGCTACACCGAGCCCTGGACCGACTTCCCCACCGACGACGCCGAAACCGACACCGCCCGCATGAACCGCTGGATCGAGGACCGCATCCGCGAGAACCCCGCCCAATACCTGTGGGTGCACAAGCGCTTCAAGACGCGCCCGGAGGGCCAGCCTGGCCTGTACTGAGCCGGACGAACACGATCCCAGCCGCGATAATTCAAAAATGAATCTGCGTTTCACCAAGATGCACGGTCTGGGCAACGACTTTGTCGTGCTCGACGCCACCCGCGAACCGCTGGCCCTGAACGAGGCGCAGCTGCGTTTCCTCGGTGACCGCCGCTTCGGCGTGGGCGCCGACCAGATCCTGGTGGTGGAGCGCAGCACCACGCCCGGCGTGGACTTCCGCTACCGCATCTTCAACGGCGGCACCGGCGAAGAGGTGGAGCACTGCGGCAACGGCGCACGCTGCTTCATGCGCTACGTGCGCGACGCCGGCCTGACCGACCGCGACGTGGTGCACGTCGAAACCGTCAACAACCGCATCGAGCTGCGCATGCAGGCCGACGGCCGCGTCACGGTGGACATGAACCAGCCCGTGTTCGAACACAGCCGCCTGCCCTTTGAGGCCCAGGGCCTGACCCCTCGCCTGTGCAACGGCTTCGAGTTGTGGTCGCTGCAAGGCTCTGCGCAGGCCGCACCGGACGGAACCCACACTGCGGCCCCCTCCTGCGAAGTCGCCGTGGTGTCCATGGGCAACCCGCACGCCGTGCAGCGCGTGGACGACGTCGACACCGCCCCCGTCGCCACCCTCGGCCCCTGGGTCGAGGCCCACCCGCGGTTTGCCCGGCATGTCAACGCCGGTTTCATGCAGGTCGTCTCGCGCAGCCGCATCCGCCTGCGTGTCTACGAGCGCGGCGCCGGCGAAACACTGGCCTGCGGCACGGGCGCCTGCGCCGCCGTGGTGGCCGGCATCCGCCTGGGTTGGCTGGACGCGCGGGTCGACGTCGAAACCCACGGCGGCGAACTCACGATCGAGTGGGCCGGCATCGGCCACCCGGTGCTGATGACCGGCCCGGCAGTGCGTGTGTTCGAGGGTGAACTCGCCCTCCCCCCGGCCTGATGAATCCTTTCCGAATGAACGAATCCCCCCACCGCGCCATGAGCAGTATTCCCGGCATCACCGAAGACGAGATCGCCAACTACCTGGCCCACACGCCCGGCTTTTTCGAGCGCCACGCCGAACTGCTCGCCAGTGTCGAGCTGGCCAATCCGCACGGCGCACGCGCCGTCTCGCTGCAGCAGCGCCAGATGGAAATGCTGCGCGATCGCATCCGAGGCCTGGAACGGCGCATCATGGACATGATCCGCCACGGTCAGGAAAACGCCGGCCTGATGGATCGCCTGCACGGCTGGACGCGCAACCTGATGCTGTGCGAAGACCCGCGCGACCTGCCCGACCTGATGGTGCTGGATCTCAAGGAGCAGTTCCTGATTCCCTCAGCCGCGATCCGCGTCTGGTCCGTGCGCCCCGAATACACGCAAGAACCGTTTGCCCTGGGCGTGAGCCCGGAAGTGCAGGCCTTTGCGCAACAGCTCTCGGCGCCGTACTGCGGCGCCAACGCACGCTTCGAAGCCATGCAGTGGCTGCCGGAAAGCGAGTCCGTGACCTCGCTGGCCCTGGTGCCGCTGCGCCGGGACGTGAGCGCCCCGACCTTCGGACTGCTGGTGCTGGGCTCGCCCGATCCCACGCGCTACACAGCGGACATGGGCACGGAATTCCTCTCCCGCGTGGGAGAACTGGCCAGCGCGGCCCTCACGCGAGTGCTGCCGGCCACCCCCTGACCGGAGCCCCGCACACGGGCCAAGACGGCGCCATGCCCCACCCAGACATCGCGGCCTTTCTGGAACACCAGCGCGTGCAGCGGCGACTGGCGGACCGGACACTGATCCTGTACGCCTCGGCCCTGGAACGGCTGGAATCCTTTGCCCAGGCCCAGGCGCTGTCTCTGACCGACGTGCAGCCCCTGCACATCCGCCGCTGGGCCGCCCAGTTGCACGGAAGGGGTCTGGGGTCCCGCTCGGTGGCCATCCATCTGGCCGGCTGGCGGGGGTTTTACCGCTGGCTGGGACACGAAGGACGCGTGCCGGCCAATCCGGTCGCCGGCATCCGGCCCCCCAAGGGCGCGCAGCCCCTGCCCAAAGCCCTGCCGGTGGACCAGGCCGTGGCCTTGGCGGAGACCCACGACGACACCACCGATCCCCGGCTGGACCTGCGTGATCACGCCATGGTGGAACTGTTGTACGGCTGTGGCCTTCGTGTGGCGGAGCTCATCGGCCTGGACGTGCAGGCCGGTGCCCAGGCCAAGGGCTGGCTGGACCTCGAAGAGGGGTTGGCCCACGTGCTGGGCAAAGGCAGTCGACGTCGCACAGTGCCCGTGGGCCAGGCCGCCGTGGCGTCGGTGCAGGCCTGGCTGACGGTGCGCAACGGTTGGGCCCCTGCAGGGGAACGTGCGCTGTTCACCAGCCGGCTCGGTGGCCGCCTCAGCGACGGACAGTTGCGCCGACGCCTGGCACGCCGGGCCCTCCTGGCCGGGTTGCCACAGCACGTCCATCCCCACATGCTGCGCCACAGCTGTGCATCGCACGTCCTGCAGTCCAGCGGTGATCTGCGCGGCGTGCAGGAGCTGCTGGGACATGCCCAGGTCCGCACCACCCAGGTCTACACACGCCTGGACTTCCAGCACCTGGCTCGGGTGTACGACGCCGCCCACCCCCGGGCACGCAAGAAGACCCCCTGACGATCAACGCGACGCAGCAGCCGCCTGGGTTTGGGGTGCCTCCTCGGGCACCCAGGTCGCCAGACCGGTGCCCTCGGGGCTCTGAGCCGCTCCGCGCCAATGGTGGCGCTCGCCCCCAGGGCCCCCTCGGCCCGGCCCTCCCCGATCCTCGCCGCCCCGTCCAGGCCCGCCCGGCCCGCACAGGCCCACGTAGAACGGCGGAAAGACACAGCACCCCGTGAGCGCCACCACCGCCGAGGCCAGAACGCCCCAGCGGGCCCATCGCTTCCAATCGTGCATGGCAGATCCCTTCTTCCGTTTGATTCCACCTCCCTTCAACGGCCCCTGGGACGGACGGATGACCCTTGCGGGGTGAAGAGAGATGAAGTCTTGTAAAGACTCTGGAACCCCCTCAAATGCGGGGAAAGCTGGTACGATTCGCCGAAACAATTTGTAAGTAACAGATTGTTTATCACATTCAGCGGGCCGCCCGCCACCGGCAAGCCGTCCGGCGGCCCCATAAAAATGAGGATCTCGCCATGGCCTTCACTTGGAATCCGTCGCTGCTCAACCGGGTGATCGCACCCGGCATTGCGGAATTCACGGCGGCGGAGATTCCCGACCTGGCTTATCTGGCGCCCATCACCGTCGAATGGCTGCACACGGACAAGCTGTTCCAGATCTACGAAAAGCACTTCACTGGACAGTCTCGACAGTACGCCGTCACGCTGCTGCACCGGGCCTACGCCTGCTGGACGATCTATGAACAGGCCCGGGCGTCCAGCCTGCAATACCTCTCGAAAACGGCCCTGCACAACCCCCGCACGGCCCTGTACTACTCGGCCGTCACCCAGTGGGAAAGCTGCCTGCTCACCCAGCTGACCTACTCGGACACGCTGACCAAGCTCAACAACGGCCACCGCAATTTCGAGCCGGGAGACAACACGGCGGGTTGCCGCGCCTATCGCATGGCACAGGCCATCCAGGCTTGGAGCACCCCCTCGCGCCGACTGAACCCAGGCGATCAGGACACGGTGCCCCTGTGGTTGACCAACACCGGCCTGCACACGCGCAACTTGTCGCTCACCTTCCGGGAGCTGTCGCGGCTGATCGAGGAGAACTGCATCTCCTCCGACATGATTTGCTCGCCGGAGAAGTACAACCAGGCGGCCTGAACACCGCCGCGGTGGCGCACTCAGAATCCACGGGGCCACAGGCCCCGTTTTCTGTGGAACGGGGCCTTCATGGGGTTCACTGAGCCTGGACATCTCGCCGTCCCGAAACGCGACGTACAGTTGAAGCCTGCCGGGCGCCACGTGGCGCTCGCCTGACCAGGAGTTCCCGCTCATGCACATCCTCATCCCCGTCGACGGTTCGCAAGCATCGCTGGACGCCGTCCGCCACGTGCTGGCTCTGCGTCACCAGGGACTGGCCGTCTCGTGCGTGCTGACCAATGTCCAGGAAGCGCCCCATCTCTACGAGGTCGTGATGACCCGCGACATGGACACGCTCGCCAGCGCCAGCCACGATGCCGCGGAAGACGCCATCGCGCCGGCGCGCGGGCTGCTCAGCGCCGCCGGCGTGCCACTGGAGTGCGAGATCGCGCTCGGCGAGCCCGGCCCGCAGATCGTGGACGTGGCCGAGCGCTGCGGCTGCGAAATGATCGTGATGGGCAGCCAGGGCGTGAACCTGCTGGGGGCGGCCCGTCTGGGCACGGTCAGCCAGTGGGTGGTGCAGCACGCCAGCGTGCCGGTGACCGTGGTTCGCCACGAAGACCCCGACACCGACATCGACATCGAAACCGAGGCCCCCATGGCCTCCTGACCGGCCGCGCCCGATGACGCGCGAGCGTTTCGGCCGCCACGTGCCCCCCGACGCGCGGCGGCCCGTGGCGTGGTACGCCCCGATCGGCTTGCGCACCATCGCCCAGCAGCAGCTGTGGTCCACCAACCTGCTGCGCAACCTCGACCGCCGAGAGACCTTCCGAGGCCCGCTGGAGCTGACCGACCTCACCGGGCTGGCCGAAGGAGCCGACTCGAGTTTCTGGTTCGACTTTCTCGCCGATACCGGCGACGGCGGCAGCGCGACTTACACAGTCGCACGCGGGGTCCTGAGCGCCGAACTGTCGGCCGAGGACGCACCGTCTCCGCTGCCGGAAGGCCGGCTGCTCATCCTCGGCGGCGACCTGGCCTATCCGGGCGCCAGCCCCGAGCTCTACCAGTCGCGGCTCGTGGAGATGTTCGAGTTGGCACGCGACCCCGCCAGCCGCTACCGCGACGCCCCAAAGCACCTGGCACACGAAGCCCCCTGGGGCCCCGATCACAAGCTGGTGGCGGCCATTCCACAGAACCACGACTGGTTCGACAGTGCCTCCACCTTCTGTCGGTATTTCGTCAACGACGAGAAGGCCGGCCTGATCGGCGCCCGCGCGCCCCAGCGCCGCACCTACTTTGCCTTTGCGCTGCCGCACGACTGGATCGTGCTGGGCTTCGACTTCGCCTTGACGGGAGACCTGGACCGCACCCAGTTCGAGGCCTTCAACGCGCTGATCGAGAACGGGTCCATCGCCCCCGGATCCCACGCGGTCCTGATCTATCCGGAGCCCTACTGGACCCGCCCCCTGAAGCAGGAAGAACGCGAAGCCTATCCCCTGCGCTACCAACGCCTGGAGCACCTGCTGGCCCAGCGCGGGGTGCATGTGCGCCTGCGGCTGGCGGGAGACCTTCACCACTACAGCCGCGAACGCCTCGACAGTGCCCCGCCGTCCGGCTTCAGCACCGACGTGGTCACCTGCGGGTGCGGTGGCGCCTTCGGGCACGCCACACACAGCCGCGAGGTGCTGGAACCCAAGGTGCTGCAGTGGGCCAGCGAGCCCGGGGCCGCACAGGAGGAGCTGCAAGGCCGCGTGGTGTTGGGCCGACTGCCCGACCTCAAGACGGCCGAAGCCGTCGGCCTGTGCTTCCGGCCCACCCAGGGCGAACGGGCCGGCCGTGCCCAGGCGCGCTGCTACCCGGACATCGACACCAGTCGTCGACAGGCCTGGGGCAACGTGCTCGCGCTGCTGCGCCCCCGCGGGGAACCCTGGCACCGCTCCAACCTGGCGTTTTCCGCCATGGTGGGGGCCTTGCTGCTGGTGGCCGGACTGACACCCGGCGACACCGGTCCCTGGCTGCTGCGGGTGCTGTCGTCCCCGTGGTCGATGGCGGCCCATGCGGGGCTGGCCACCACAGCGCTGTTCCTGACCACCGACAACGACCCGGTCCGCGCCGGTTGGGGAGATCGCTTGTGGGGCACCGCCCTGCTGGGGGGCCTCATGGCGTTGGCCTGGGGGCTTCGGGTCGGCATCGGATACCCCGCCCTGCAGATGTGCTGGCCGAACGTGTCCGCTGAAGCCCCCCGGTGGTCCGGGCTGGCTGCCGCGTGGCTGGCCGAACCCCTGGTCACTTTGGGCCGAGGCCTCGCCCTGGCCACGGTGGGGTTGACCTTGGCGACGGTGCTGTCCGGGGGCGTCGTCGGCACGTTCATGGCCCTGCTCAGCCGCTTCACCGGGCGTGCCAGCAACAACACGTCCAGCGCACTGTCCCTGCAAGGACACAAGGGCTTTCTGCGCTTCAAGGTCGGACCGGAGGGCATCGAGGCCTTCATGGTCGGCACCGACGAGGTGCCCCGGCGCTGGGCCCCCCAGCCCGGCAGCACCCACCGGACCCGGCCCTACTGGTCCCCTGCGGAGGGGGAATCCCCTCCCCGTTGGCGAGTGATCGACCGGTTTTTCATGCGTCGATGACCTCCATCACGCCAGCGCCACCCGCAGACCGGAGAGCCGGCAGGGCGCCGCTCCCCCCGGATCCGTGCCAGGGCCCTCGGTCCGCAGCCTCGATAATCCGGGGTTTTCCCTTGGACCGCTCTGAACGGTCATGCTCAGGAGATCCCCATGTCCACGACCCCCGCCTGCCCGCAATGTGCCCAGGAGAACACCTATCCCGACGGGGCCCTGCTGGTCTGCGCCGACTGCGGCCATGAGTGGTCTGCCGATGCAGCCGCCGGTGGCGAGGATGACGTCGATGCCGTGGTCAAGGACGCCAACGGCACGGTGCTGGCCGATGGAGATGCAGTCGTGTTGATCAAGGACCTGAAGGTCAAGGGTTCGTCCATCACCCTCAAGCAGGGCACCAAAGTCAAGAGCATCCGCCTGGTGGGCGGAGACCACGAGGTCGACTGCAAGGTCGAGGGCAGCAGCTACATGCTCAAGGCCTGCTTCCTGAAGAAGGCCTGACCTCTCCCCCCGAGTCGCCGCCAGGAACGCCCTGGGGACCCGGGCCGGCGGGCGCCTCCCACGCCTGCACCTGGCGAACCACCCAGTGCGGATCGTCGACCGACAGGTCATGTCCTGCCCGCGGATGGTGGCGAATGGGCAACCCCCACGCCCGCGCCAGTGCCTCCGAACAGCGCGGGCTGACCAACTGGTCTTCATCCCCGACCAGCAACAGCAACGGCACCGCTGGGGGTTGGGCGGGGGCCCGGTATCGGGCCGCTGCCGCCAACTGTCGCAGGGTGTTGCCCACCGTGACCGGCTGCTCCCGACGCCAACGCACCCAGTCTCGCAACAAGGCCTGGGTGGTCGGGGACGACTGAGGCCATTGCCGCGTGGTGAGTTGCAGGATCGTGCGCTCCCAGGCTTCGGCATTGGCCGGGTCCATCAGGCCCTTCAGAAGCACGGGCAGGTTGCGGGGCAGCAGGCGCTGGTGCGGAGGACTGAAAGGTCGCACGCTGGTGTTGATGAGTACCGCCCGCTCCACCTCCTGGGGATGACGCCGTGCCCACTCCAGCGCCACCATGGCGCCCAGCGACATGCCCAGCAAGGCATGTGGAGCCGACACCCCCTGCGCCCACAGCGTGCCACGCACCGATTCCATCAAGGCTTCGACGCTGCGCGGGCTGGTGTCCCGGTACCGATCGCCGTTGCCCGGAAGGTCCGGGGTGTGGACGACCACCCCCGGCAGGGCCTGCTGCAACAGGTCCGGCAAAGGCCCCCAATGGCGAGCCTCTCGTGCCAATCCTCGCAGGAGGATCCAGTGTCGGGGTGCAGGACGCTTTTCAGGCGTGACGTCGATCATGGGCAAGGGTGGCGCGTGTACCAGAGGTCCAGGGCCTGACACCGCAGCGGTTCGCGGCGCGACGGCTCGGGGCACCAGCGTGCATGGCCAATGGCGGCCCGCACCAAGGTGTCCATGCAGGTCAGGTGCCGCCGCAGCACGCGGTGCTGTCGGTGGTGGATCAGGGGGTTGAAAAGGCCATGGCGGTTGAACAGTTGGCGCGGGTTCTTCTTGACCCACAGCCACGAACCCATCTCCAGCGTGAGCGGCAGGAACAGCCCGTCCCGCCGCGACTGCGATTGCAGATACAGGTGGTCCCACAAATCCCCGTGCGCCAGGTAGTGCCGGCTCTGGGGCTCCAGCAGGTAGGCGTGGTGCGGAATGGCATCATCGATCAGTCCCTTGAGGGCCAGCAGTTCCGGCAGGTGTTCGATGGGCGTGGCCGTGTGGGCATGGGGAAACCAGATGCGGTCGTTCACGCCGAAGCCCGAGTGGCAGTCCAGCGCCAGGGCAAACGACCGCCCCAGCAACTCACGCTCCACCAGTCCGCACAACGCCGCGGCTTCGGGCTCCATCGGTGCGCCGAAAGCCCCCCGATACCAGGGCAAAGCAGCGCTCCACTGCTGCCCCCCCACCCAGAACGGCACCCGGTCCACCGCCTCGACCGGCGCGTTGCGCATCAGATCCACACCGGCCGGATTGGCCCGGGTGCCCAGCCACACCCCACCGGGATTCACCACGGGCATGAAGATCAACCGCACCCGCTCCAACTGGAGCCGAAGCACTTCATCCCACGCCAAACGCCCCACCAGGCTGCGCATGTAGGCAATGACCACCTCTGAGCCGATGCGCTCCAGGCCATGCACCCCGCCAAAAAAACCCACCGCCGGCACATCCTGGCGATCCGGCCCCAGGGCATACGCCTGCAGGGGAAAAGTCCGGCCCTCCACCCTCACCTCACCCAGGCTCCAGCTCTGCAGTTGCCCCGCAGACCCCGCCACCAGATCCTGCAGGGTGGCCAGTTCAGCCAGATCCCACCGATCTGGCGTGGACAACGGCTCGGAAGGGGATCGTGCAGACAAGGAAAGCGACCCAACGGAAACGGGAATTCCACAGCTTAGGCCGATTTACCCGCTGTGATGGCCCCCACCCAGCACGGGTGGCAACAATCGAACAACGTCATCGAAGTGCCACCAGGAAGTCACGCAAGGTCCTCAAGCTGGTGCGTTTCACCCCCTCCTCCGCCCGGGAGCCCCCCCATGCCCAAACCCTCCGCCCGCTGGCCCCGACTGTCCTGGACGGCACTGGGACCGATCGTGCTCTGGAGCCTCGTGGAGTGGGTGGCGCTGAGTCGCCGCGGAAAATCCCGCCGCCTTCATGCTCGCCATGAAAACTATCGCCAGCATTGATTGAATTGCTTTTGCCAACTGATCTCTTCCTGCCAAACTGCTTTCCATCGCAGTCCACATCCAAAGGAGATCACCATGGCCAAGTCCGCCACATTCGGCGTCATGCATGTGGGCATCGCCTTCGGCGTGAGCTACAGCCTCACCGGAAACTGGCAGATGGCCGGCGCCATCACGGTCGTGGAACCCGTCGTCAACACGGTGGCCCACTACTTCTTCGACCGGTGGTGGGGGGGTCATCACCCAGAGGCCGTGGGCACCTGAGGCACACTCGGCGCCTTCGAAGCCTTCCCGGATCAGGCCCACCATGTGTTCTGTCGCCACGTCTCAACGGCCCCCTGTCCTGTTCCCTCTGCCACGACGGGCGCTGCTGGTGGCGGTGGTCCTCGGTGCCAGCGCCCTGGTGAGCCCGGGAGCGAGGTCACAAACGGCACGGGAAGCAGACCGTGCGGCCCCCATCCTCCCCGCCTCGGTCATGCCCCACCAGGCCGCCGTGCCCGGGGGGGTGGCTGAGGTCGACCTGGGGGCATCGATCGCCCGGCCCCGTGCCTGGTTGGGGAGTGGTGCTGAAGCCCGTCCCCTGCTGGTGATGGGGACCCCCGAACGCTGGGTCACCGTCGTGGGCCTGGGCCTGCAGATCCAGGCGCCGGACCGGCTGAACCTGCGCATCGAACAAGACGGCATCGAGAGCACCCGCACCCTCGCCATCACCCCCAAGGATTACGCGACCCAGACCCTGAAGGTTTCGCCCAAGCACGTGGAACTGTCGGCGGCCGACATGGCGCGCTACACGCGCGAGGCGGCCCGGGCCCAGGGGGTGATGAAGACACACTCCACCGATCTCGACCCCGTGCGACTGCGCATGCAGCCGCCCCTCCCCGGTCCACGCTCCAGTTCCTTCGGACTGCGCCGTGTGTTTAACGGACAGTCCCGCAATCCGCACAGCGGCATGGACATCGCAGCCCCCACCGGCACCCCCATCCGTGCCCCTTTGCCCGGACGGGTGATCGACACGGGTGACTATTTCTTCAACGGTCAAACCGTCTGGCTGGACCACGGCCGCGGCTTGCTCAGCATGTACTGCCACCTGAGTGCCATCGACGCGAAGGTGGGGGATTGGCTGGAAACTGGACAGGTCCTGGGCAAGGTCGGTGCCACGGGCCGTGTGACCGGCCCGCACCTGCACTGGTCGGTCAATCTCAACGGTGCGATGGTCGATCCTGCACTGTTTCTGCCCGACTGAATCGGCCTCATGGCCTCATCAAGGACGGGTCTGCTCTTCCAGCACACCCAGCCAGCGCAAGGCCTGTTCGCGGCGATCTCCACACATGTCCTCGCTGGGCTGAAGACCTCGGCACACGGCCGGCCGCCCGGCCTGTCCAAACAGACGACAGCGCAGCTGATCATCCAATTGCACGCAGGACACCCCGGCCGGCTTGCCTTGCGGCATGCCCGGAATCGGACTGGAGATCGACGGCGCGATGCAACACGCGCCGCAATGGGAACGGCATTCCATGACCCGGCGATGTTAAGGTGCCGCGATCCCACTCAAGCCGGAAACAGGCCGTGAACTACGCCCAGTACAACCCCACCCTCCCGCACGATCCCCTCACCGATGAGGAAGTCGACAAACTCGAAGAAATGCTCGCCGAGGTGCCGACCGAGGGAGCCATGGATCTGGAGTGCCTGGACGGCTACCTGACCGCCTTGCTGGTCTCACCTGAGTTGCCGCCCACCGAAACCTGGATGCCCCTGATCTGGGGCAGTGCGCCCGAGGACGCCCCCCCGTTCAGCAGCGGCAAGCAGCACAAACGCTGCGCATTGCTCATCATGCGCTGGCTGGCCCAGCTCGACCAACAGTTCCGCAAGGACGTCGAATCCCTGGAACCGCTGTTTGGCATGGCCGAAGACGACGACACCGTGCTGGTCGATGCCCAGTTGTGGAGCCTGGGCTTCCTGCACGGTCTGGGTCTCGTGTCCAACCAGTGGGAAAGCCACCTGGAAGAGGCCGAAGTGGCGCTGGCTCTGCGCCCCGTGGCCCTGCTGGGGGGCGACGGTCTGTCGCCCGAAGACGCCGCACTGGTCGAAACGCCGGCTCAGCGCGACGAGTGGAGTCGACAGGTCCCCGAATCGGTCGTCACCTTGTACCGTCACTGGCGCCCTTGAGCGGTCCATGGCGCGCAAGTCTCCTGCGGTTCCCCTGACGGCCGACCCCGCTGTGGGCGCACGTTTGCCCTATCTGGCGGGTTACCCCGGCACGCTGCTCCATCAGGTCCAGACACTGATCGACACGGGCCGCCTGGGTGGCCACCTCCATCAGCGCTACCCCACGCACCATGTCGTGCAGACCGACCGTGCGCTCTACGACTACACACAGGAGCTCAAGGACCGGTTCCTTCGCAGCAGCCCCCCGTTGTCGAAGGTCACCTACGACGCCAAGCTGCACATCATCCGCAACGCCTTGGGGACCCACACGGCCATCTCACGCATACAGGGCGGCAAGCTCAAGGCCAAGCGCGAGATCCGCGTGGCCCAGGTGTTCCGCCAAGCGCCGCCCGAATTTCTGAAGATGATCGTCGTGCACGAACTGGCCCACCTGCGCGAGAAAGCGCATGACAAGGCGTTCTATGCGTTGTGCACCCACATGGAGCCCGAGTACCACCAGTACGAGTTCGATCTTCGGCTGTGGCTGACTTGGCGGGAGTCGGACACCGCTTCGTCGGGCCCAGATTCAGCGTTGGTTTCACGTGAAACAGCATCGCGGGAAGAGCCCTGAACCGGCAACACCTCGACCAAATCCGCAACGATGACGGGCCACATCCCGCATCACTAAAATAAGAGTCTTCTCTGAACACCTCCCGCCAAGCGCTCTCGCTCGGCGGGTTTTTTTGCTGGCGCGGTCCGAGGTGCCCTGATGCTGTATCCCCAAGAATTCGATGTGATCGTCGTCGGCGGTGGCCACGCCGGCACCGAAGCGGCCCTGGCCGCCGCGCGCATGGGATGTGCCACCCTGCTGTTGACACATAACATCGAAACCCTCGGCCAGATGAGTTGCAACCCCTCGATCGGTGGCATCGGCAAAGGTCACTTGGTCAAGGAGGTGGACGCGCTGGGCGGAGCGATGGCGGCCGCCACCGACGAGTCGGGCATCCAGTTTCGCATCCTCAACGGCAGCAAAGGCCCCGCGGTGCGTGCCACGCGCGCACAGGCCGATCGCATTCTCTACAAGGCAGCCATTCGTCGGCGCCTGGAGAACCAAACCAACCTCTGGATCTTCCAACAAGCGGTCGATGACCTCATGGTGGAAGGCGATCGTGTCGTGGGTGCGGTCACCCAGATCGGTGTGCGCTTCCGCGCGCGTGCTGTGGTTCTGACCGCCGGCACGTTCCTCGACGGCAAGGTGCATGTGGGACTCCAGAACCACCCGGCGGGCCGGGCCGGAGACCCTCCAGCCGTCAGCCTTTCAGCCCGCCTGAAGGAGCTCAGGCTGCCACAAGGCCGCTTGAAGACTGGAACGCCCCCCCGCATCGACGGCCGATCGATCGATTTTTCAAAGTGCATCGAACAGCCCGGTGATGGCATGCCCGGCACCGATGGCTCGCCACCCACCGGGCCGATCCCGGTGTTCAGCTTTCTCGGTTCGGCAGACCAGCACCCGCAGCAGTTGCCCTGCTGGATCACCGCCACCAATGAGCGCACCCACGACGTCCTGCGCTCCGGCTTCGACCGCAGCCCGATGTTCACGGGCGTGATCGAAGGCGTGGGACCCCGGTACTGTCCCAGCATCGAGGACAAGATCAACCGCTTTGCCGACAAGGACAGCCACCAGATCTTCCTGGAGCCTGAAGGGCTGACCACACACGAGTTCTATCCGAACGGCATCTCCACCTCCCTGCCCTTCGACATTCAACTGGCAGCCGTGCGGACCATGCCTGGGCTGGAAAACGCCTACATCCTGCGCCCAGGCTACGCTATCGAGTACGACTACTTCGATCCACGAGAACTGCGCTCCACGTTCGAGACCCGGCAGATCCAGGGCTTGTTCTTTGCCGGACAGATCAACGGCACCACAGGTTACGAAGAAGCCGCTGCCCAGGGTCTCTACGCAGGCGCCAATGCCGCCCTCCAGGCGCAGGGCAAGGACCCGCTGTCCCTGCGTCGCGATCAGGCCTATCTGGGCGTCATGGTGGACGATCTGATCACCAAAGGCGTGACCGAACCCTACCGCATGTTCACCAGCCGTGCGGAGTTCCGCCTTCAGCTGCGCGAAGACAATGCCGACATGCGGCTGACCGAGATCGGGTGGAACCTCGGGCTGGTGGACAGCATCCGATGGGATGCCTTCAATCGAAAGCGCGACGCTGTTTCACGTGAAACGGCACGGCTGAAGAGCACCTGGATTCATCCGGGCATCTTTCCTGCCGCAGTGGCCGAGCCCCTGATCGGCCAAGCCATCGAGCGGGAATACAACCTGGCCGATCTCCTGCGCCGCCCCGGAATCGGATACGACACCCTCAGCCAAATACAGAAAGCCGTTGAAGAGCACCGAGCCACCACGGCAGGCACAGCATCCGACGAGGCCACAACCCTTCCGAAGGGCTCGCGCGCCGCACTGCGTGCCGAATGGGGCGACGCTCTGGCCGACGCGGTCATCGAGCAGGTGGAGATCGCCACCAAATACGCCGGATACATCGACAAGCAAAACGATGAGGTGCAACGCGCCGCCGCGTTCGAACATCTGCAGCTGCCCCCCGACCTGGACTATGCCCAAGTCACCGCGCTGTCGTTCGAAGTCCGGCAAAAGCTGACCAAGCATCGGCCTGAAACCCTGGGGCAAGCCAGTCGGGTCTCCGGCGTCACACCCGCTGCCATTTCACTTTTGCTTGTCCACCTCAAGAAGGGTCGCTTCAAGGGGTTTGACAATCTCCGAACTGAAGTTTCCGCCACCCCGAACCCGTCCGACACCACGACGCCATGAGCCCCTCCGATCTCCAGGAACGCGAAACGCTGAGCGCCGGCGCACGGTCCATGGGCCTGCATCTGGCCGCCCCCCAGGTCGACCGGCTGCTGGCGTATCTGGACCTGCTGCTGCAATGGAATAAGGTCTACAACCTCACCGCCATCCGAGATCGCCGGCACGCGCTGACACACCACCTGCTTGACAGCCTTTCCGTCGTGGCACCGTTGCGAAAGCACCTCGAGGCCCTGGATCCCCTCATCCCAGCCTCCTTGCTGGATGTGGGCAGCGGCGGAGGCCTCCCCGGGGTGGTGCTGGCCTTGATCGTGCCGAACCTGCACGTCACGTGCGTAGACACCGTCGCCAAAAAGGCCGGCTTCATCCGGCAGGTCGGTGCAGAACTGGGCATTGCAAACTTGCAGGCACGTCACAGCCGTGTCGAAGACATGGCCGACACCCGCTTTGACGTCATCACCTCGCGCGCGTTTTCATCCCTGCCTGACCTCATTCACCTGACCCACCCCTTGCTGAAGGCTGGCGGCGTATGGATGGCCATGAAGGGCCAGACACCCCATGCCGAGATCGATGCCCTGCCCTCAAACGCCCAAGTGTTTCACGTGGAACCCCTGCACGTTCCCGGGCTGGAAGCAGAACGTTGCCTGGTCTGGATTCAGCCCCGCCCCTGAGACCGAGCCGCTTCGTTGCCCTCGCTTGATGGCGGCGTTGCCCCGACAATCACCCGTCCCTTCCAACGGATCTGCGCACCGGAATCCATGGCCCGAATCTTCTGCATCGCAAACCAAAAGGGCGGCGTCGGCAAGACGACCACCACCGTCAACCTGGCTGCCGGCCTGGCCCGCATCCAGCAACGTGTGCTGGTGGTGGATCTGGATCCCCAAGGCAACGCGACCATGGGCTCCGGCATCGACAAAAGAGACATGCCCGCGTCCATCTACGACGTGCTGATCGGCAGCGCAAGCGTCCAGGAAGCCCGTCAGCGCTCTGAACGGGTGGGCTATGACGTGCTGGGAGCCAATCGCGAACTGGCCGGCGCAGAAATCGAACTCGTGTCCCTGGAGCAACGCGACCGTCGCCTCAAGCACGCCCTGCACGCCGTGGCTCAGGACTATGACATCGTCCTCATCGATTGCCCCCCCTCTCTGAGTCTGCTCACCCTCAACGGACTCAACTGTGCCCACGGCGTCATCGTGCCGATGCAGTGCGAGTACTTTGCCTTGGAAGGCCTGTCCGACCTGGTCAACACCATCAAGCAGATCTACGGCAACCTGAACCGCGACCTGCAGCTCATCGGCCTGCTTCGCGTGATGTTCGATCCCCGCATCACGTTGCAGCAGCAGGTCAGCGAACAGCTCAAGACCCACTTCGGCGAGAAGGTGTTCAACAGCGTCATTCCGCGCAACGTGCGGCTGGCCGAAGCCCCCTCTTACGGGCTTCCGGGGGTCGTGTTCGACCCCTCTTCCAAAGGTGCCCAGGCCTACCTGGAATTTGCCCGCGAGCTGGTGGACCGCCTCGGGCTGTTCAAGGACAACTGAACCGCCACACCCCATGCGCGTCACGCCGGCGCCGCACCAAGCCCTGGTGCCACAGCGCATTCAGATGGGCCACGGCCTCCCCCATCGCAAACGTGACATCGTGGTCATCCATTGGCCGGCGGAACAGCACGGCAATCGCGTCTGCGGCGCAGACCTCGTCCGCCCCACAGGCCTTCAGTAAATCCGACAAGCGATCGGCGTGGTGGGCATGCAAAGCCTGCACACGCGGCACCAACCCCACAAAAGGTCGCCCATGCGAGGGCAGCACCAGGGTGTCGGGATCCAACGCCAGCAAACGGTCCAGCGAAGCCAGATAAAGCGACAGAGGATCGGCTTCCGGCTCCTGGGCAAACACGCTCACGTTGGTCGAGATGCGCGGCAAGAGCATGTCACCCGATATCAGGACCTTGAGGTCTGCACAGAACAGGCTGATGTGCTCGGGAGCGTGCCCGTGGCCCACCCGCGCCGTCCACGTGTGCCCACCGATGGGGATGGCCATCCCATCCAGCAGTCTCCGAAACACGTCGGGCACAGAGGGGACCAACCGGGCGAAAAAACTCCCCCGCCGACGCACACGCGCCACGGTGGCGGCATCCATGCCATGCGATTCGTAGAACCGGGCAGCCGACTCCCCACTGAAGCCCCCCTCGTCCCGCAGCGCCAGACGGGCCGTGCACCAATCGGTGGCGCTCATCCACAGGCGGCATTCATGCTCAGGCGTGGACCATCGACGCACCAGCCAGCCGGCCGATCCCACATGGTCCGGATGCATGTGCGTGACCAGCACCCGCAGCACCGGCAAACCGTCCAGATGGGCTGAAAACACGGCCTCCCACAGGGCCACCGTGCGGTCGTCGCCAATACCGCAATCGACCACGGTCCACCCTTCCCGGCCCTCGACACAATCGCGAAGCAGCCAGAGGTTGATGTGGTCCAGTGCGAACGGAAGCCCCATGCGCACCCAGTACACCCCTGGAGCGACGCACAACACCTGCCCAGGCTCCGGGCACCGATCCGACCAGGGATACGTCATGGCGGTGTGGGCATCAGCGGGCGGACTGGACAACATGGGCATGACTCGGACGAGAAAAGACAAGGGGCAGAACGGCCCGAACCAGTGTATCGACCCGACCGCGCTCGCCGAGGAGCGGTCTCTCTAGACCCCTCCATATCCACGGCAGCCCCAAATCTATGCACGACACAAGCGGAAGCCATACATACTGGCATGGCTTGCCGTTCCCCCGAAAGCTCCACGCCAATGGTGTCCGTCAGAATTCCGTCCATGAGCCAGGATCCCCAACTCCAAGAACTGTTCGACAGCAACCGCCGCTGGGCCGCTGAAATCGATCGCACCCACCCCGGTTTCTTCAGCCGCCTCCTCAAGCAGCAGACGCCGCAATACCTCTGGATCGGCTGTTCCGACAGCCGCGTACCCGCCAACGAACTCGTGGGGTTGCTGCCCGGCGACGTGTTCGTGCACCGCAACATCGCCAACGTTGTCACCACGACCGACCTCAACGCCCTGTCGGTGATCCAGTACGCCGTGGACGTGCTGGAGGTGCGCCACATCATCGTCGTGGGCCACTCCAACTGCGGGGGCGTGACCGCCGCGCTCAACGGCATGCGCGTCGGTTTGGCCGACAACTGGCTTCGTCACGTCCAGAAGGTTCGGGACCGCCACCAGGACTTCCTCTCCTGCGTCCCCGAAGAAGACCGCATCAACGCCCTGTGCGAACTCAACGTGCTGGATCAGGCCATCAACGTATCGCGCACCACCGTGGTCGAAGACGCCTGGCGCCGCGGACAGGAGGTGATCTTGCACGGCTGGGTCTACGGCCTGCACAACGGCCTGCTCAAGGACCTCGAAATCACCGCCAAGGGACCGGAAGACATCGCCCCGGCCTACGAGCATGCCCTGGCCGCCGTGAAGGCCCGATATTGCGCCGATCGCCCGGTGCCGTCACTGGATAATCCGGAGTTGCACCCGGAATGATTCCGGCCTCCTCCCAGTGACGCCCTCATGCATCCGCAGCAGCTCGACGACCACCGCGCCTACGACATCGCCTCGGCCCTGATTGCCGGATTCAACCGCCACTACCGCCTGTTCCGGGAAACCAGCGCCCAGGCCAAGGCCCGCTTCGAGCAGGCCGACTGGCACGGCCAGCAGCGTGCCCAGCGCGAGCGGATCGAGTTCTATGACCTGCGGGTCAACGAAGCGGCAGAGGGCCTTCAACGGGACTTCCAGGTGTCCGATCTTTCGATGGACACCTGGCACCAGATCAAGCTGCACTACATCGGCCTGCTGACCAACCACCACCAGCCGGAACTGGCCGAGACCTTCTTCAACTCGGTCACCACCAAGATCCTGCACCACAGCTACTTCCGCAACGACTTCATCTTCGTGCGGCCGGCGGTGAGCACCGAGTACATCGAGAACGACGAGCCGGCGGCCAAGCCCACCTACCGGGCCTACTACCCCACACGCGACACCCTCAGGGACACGCTCGCGCGGATCATCTCGAACTTTCAGCTGCATCGCCCATTCGAGAACCTGGAGCGTGACATCGAGGACGTGCTCCAGGCGGTCCACAAGCACCTGGGCGACGCCCGGTTCCGTGCCAACTTCCAGTTCCAGGTGCTGGCTTCCTTGTTCTTCCGGAACAAGGGCGCCTATGTCGTCGGCAAGATCGTCAACGGCTACACCGAGATGCCGTTTGCACTGCCCATCCTGCACAACGACCACGGCCAGCTCATCATCGATGCTGCCCTGTTCGGCGAGGAAGACCTGCTGGTGCTGTTCAGCTTCGCGCGGGCCTACTTCATGGTCGACATGGAGATTCCGAGCGCCTATGTTCAGTTCCTGCGCTCGATGATGCCGCGCAAGCCCCGCAGCGAGATCTACAACGCACTGGGCCTGCAGAAGCACGGCAAGAACCTCTTCTACCGCGACTACCTCTACCACCTGCGCCACAGCACGGACCGATTCCGCATCGCCCCCGGCATCAAGGGCATGGTGATGCTGGTGTTCGACCTGCCCAGCTTCCCCTTCGTGTTCAAGTGCATCAAGGACTTCTACCCCCCGCAGAAGGACACGACGCGCGAGCTCATCGAAAGCAAATACCTGCTGGTCAAGCAGCACGACCGCGTCGGGCGCATGGCCGACACGCTGGAATTCAGCAACGTCGCCTTCCCGCGCTCACGCTTCGAGGACGAGCTGATCGCCGAGCTGCAGCACTTCTGCCCCAGCCTGATCCAGGTCGATGAAGACACCGTGTTCATCAAGCACGTCTACATCGAGCGGCGGATGATCCCGCTGAACATCTACCTGCAGGATGCCTCGGCGGAGCAGCTCGAAGCCGCCGTCATCGAATACGGCAACGCCATCAAGGACCTCGTGGCCGCCAACATCTTCCCAGGCGACATGCTGTGGAAGAACTTCGGCGTCATGCGCCAAGGCAAGGTCGTGTTCTACGACTACGACGAGATCGAATACATCACCGACTGCAACTTCCGCAAGGTGCCCACGCCCCGCAACGAGGAAGACGAGATGTCGGGCGAGATCTGGTACGCCGTGGGGCCCAAGGACGTTTTCCCCGAAACCTTCGGGCCTTTCCTGCTGGGCAACACCGCCGTGCGCCAGGTGTTCATGAAACACCACGCCGATCTGCTGAGCGCCGAGTTCTGGCAGCAGCACAAGGAACGCATCAAGGCAGGGCACGTGCATGACGTGTTCCCCTATGACTCGCACCGGCGGTTTGCCCATCTGCGACAAGAACAGGTCATGGAAGACCTGGCATCACCCTGAACCTAAAAAGCACAAACCCGACGGGCATTGCCTCATCGGGTTTGTGCTTTTGAAGACCGATGAATCCCCGGTCTGTACCGAGGACTCACATCGGGTCAGGGCCTCACTTGGAGAACGTGGCGGCCACAGCGGCGAACTCGTAGTCGTCGTACTCCTGACCACCGGCGCACTTCTCACCGTCCACCGCAAACTCAGCATACAGCGTACCGCTGGCAGCCTTGAAGCCGGATGCGGGAATCTCGAACTCATACAGATACGGAGCGGCCGAGGCCACATCAGAGCTGCCCATGCGAAGCACCTGCTCGCCAGCGCGGGCTCCCGTCGCAGACGTCGACTGGAACACCGTGATTTGGTTGCCCTTGCAGCTGGCCGAATCCAGGCCGCGGATTTGAGCAGACACCACGAGCTTGGTGTAGTTGCCTTCCACACCCGAGGGCATCGTACCCAGTTCAACCGTGTAGGACAGCGCCAGCGGCGACGTGGAGCTGAACTGGTTGGTCGAAGACTTGTCAGCCGGCACACCATCGCCCAGGTAAACCGAGCTGGGGTTCATGGCCGGCACAGCCAGCGCCACGGTGTCCAGCTTGCTCAGCTTGACCGTCGAGGTGTAGGCATTGCCTGCCGTCAGGCTGGCTTTGGAGTAGTTGAGGGTTGCAGCCTTGCGATCCGGGGCGGTGACCGTCAAAACCACGGTGGAGGTCGAGCTCAGGCTGCTGAACGGCACCTCGATGAGGTACTTGCCATCCGCGTAATCGTCGGTATAGGTCGTGCCACTGGCGGTCAACGACACCTTGGCCGCCGTATTGCTTGAGCTGTCTTCCTCGTTCTGGACGACCGGGGTGAAAGTCACCGTCGTGGCGTTGGCCGTGGCCGTGCTGGTGGAGGGCGTTTCTGCCACCACGGTGGACCCGGTCACTGCCGCGGCCGGCGTGGTCGACGAGGATCCACCACCACCGCCGCCACCACAGGCGCTCAACGACAGCGCCACGACCACCGCCGCACCGATGGCGCTCCAGCGCGCCACACCCACGTTCTCACTCAGCTTCTGGGACCCAGTCATGTTCGTTTCCTTGTCGTGTACTTTTGCGACCACCTTGTCGGGCACATTCTGGTGCACGTGATGCTCCCGCACATCCACGCGACTGAGTGGTCAATTTGAAGAAACGAAATCTTGAGTGCAAAAACACCGCCTGTTCCGGCTTTTGGAAACGAATCGTGACAATCTTCACGATTTGGGCAGGTAGATCCGGTCTGAGTAGGTGGCCAGCCACTGCGGACGAAACGCCACGAAGATCGAGACGATCATCCCGGTGAGCACCGCATCCCCCCAGGCGGCCAGCCAGCGGCCGACCAGCAGTTCGGTCCAGTCGACCGTGCCACGGGGTGGCATGCCCTGGAACCAGACGGACAGCAGGCCAGCGAGAGCCGTGCACACCAGCGTCGTGGCGAAACCACGCCCCAGGATGTAGACGAACAGGTGATGGGGCAGCCAGCGGCGGACCCCCGCCCCCATCACCAGGGCCAACGAGCCGGGCACCAGACCGAGCCAGACCAACCGGTGCAACACCTCGACCGCCTCCAGAGGGGTGAACACGAGCATGAGGGCCGACACCCCGAGCATGGCCAGAACGGCCAAGGGCCATCCCGCCATGAGCACCAGAAGTGAGGCCCCCGACAGAGGTTGCAGCAGCTCGCTGGCCACCAGCCGGTCGCTCGACCAGATCCAGGGCATGGCCGAGCACCACAGCAGCCACGGCCAGGGGGGACCCCAGGCATCGACGCCACGCCACGGTCGGATCGCCAGCGCGACCCCGACACAAGCGATCAGGAACAGGACTTCCAGCATGCCGGCATGCTAGGGCGCCCCCAGGAGGCGGACATGACACCCGTCATGCCCGGCACCTTCAGATGTCCTTGCGCAGGTTGGCGGGCGCGATCTTGAGGGCCTCTCGGTACTTGGCCACCGTGCGTCGCGCCACCTGGATGCCCTGCTCTTCCAGCATGTCGCTGATCTGACTGTCCGACAGCGGCTTGCGGGGGTCTTCCGCCGCGACGAACTGCTTGATGAGCGCCCGCACCGCCGTGCTCGACGCATTGCCTCCCGCGTCCGTGTTGAGCGAGGAGCCGAAGAAGTACTTCAACTCGAACGTCCCAAAAGGCGTGGACATGTACTTGGCCGTCGTCACGCGAGAGATGGTGGACTCGTGCAGCCCCAGCTCATCGGCAATCTCGCGCAGCACCAGGGGTTTCATGGCGATTTCGCCATGGGTGAAGAAGTTCTTCTGCCGCTCCACAATGGCCGCCGAGACCCGCTGGATGGTGTCGAAGCGCTGCATGATGTTCTTGACGAACCACCGCGCCTCCTGCAGCCGCGCCGACAGCGTGACCCCCCCGTCTTCACCCCCCGAGCCCCGGGGACTGCGATGCTGTCGCAGGACCTGGGCATACATGTCGTTGATGCGCAGGCGCGGCATCACGTCCGGGTTGAGCACCACCTTCCAGCCCCGGCCCGACTTCTGCACGATCACAGCGGGCACCACGATGTTGGACTCGGCACGCGAGAAGCGCCGGCCCGGCTTGGGCTCCAGGGTGACGATCAGGCTCTGGGCCGCGCGGATCAGCTCCTCGCTGGCCGAGGTCGCCGCGGTGAGCTTGCGCATGTCGCGTCGGGCCAGCAGTTCGAGATGCCCCTGGCAGATGCGGATGGCCACGTCGCGGGCCTCGCTCTCGTCCTTCTCGCGCAGCTGCAGCACCAGACACTCCGACAGGCTGCGGGCGCCCACGCCGGTGGGCTCCAGGTGATGCAGCCAGTGCAAGGCACAGCGCAGGCGATCCACGAGTTCCTCTCGCAGAGCCGCAGCCAAGGCCTCCTCGGGTGTCGCCCCTTCCAAGGCCGCCCCCTCCGCGCCGGAAGACTCGGTTGCGTTGGCGACGGAGGACGGACTTGACGCCGCAGCCGTGTCCGCAGCCGACTCGGCGACCACCTCCGGACCCGTCTCTGCCAGCACCGATTGCGTGAAGGTGCCCTGCTCCAGCACCTGGGCCAACCGCTCGGCCACCGTCTCCAGCGAGTCGGCAAGATAGCCGTCCTCATTGAGGGAGTCGATCAGCACATCGACCAGCAGCGCATCCTCGGGCGGCAGGTGCAAGCCCAGGAGTTGCGTGCGCAAATGATCCTGCAGGCTCGGACTCACGGACGAGCGTTCGCTCCAGTCCGAATCTTCCTCGTCGGAAGCGCCGTTGCGGGTCCCGGTGTCGCGCGCGCCCTCAAAGTCATCGCGGTCCACGCCCCCTTCCCAGTCGTCGGACGGGGTGCCCTCGGCCGAGTTGAAATCCAACTGGTCGACCACGGGCTCCGCAGCCCCCTCGTGCGTGGCGGACTCCTCGACACGCGAGCCCTCCCAGCTGTCTTCCGACGAGGCCGACGGTTCGGTCGCCGCAGGCTCCGACGCTGCACGCTCGTAGGTGGGGTGGTCTTCTTCGGCTTCGAGGAAGGGATTCTGTTCGAGCATCTGCTCGACTTCCTGGTGCAGCTCCAGCGTCGAGAGCTGAAGCAGCCGGATCGACTGCTGAAGCTGCGGTGTCAGCGCCAGGTGCTGCGACAGGCGGACCTGCAGGGTGGGTTTCACGTCTTGGCCTTACATGCGGAAGTGTTCGCCCAGATAGACCTTGCGAACGTCCGGGTTGTCCACGATCTCGGCCGGTGTGCCCTCGTAGAGCACCCGACCGTCACTGATGATGTACGCACGGTCACAGATGCCCAGGGTTTCCCGGACGTTGTGATCCGTGATGAGCACGCCGATGCCCCGCGCCTTGAGAAAACCGATGATGCGCTGGATCTCGATGACCGCGATCGGATCGACGCCGGCAAAGGGTTCATCCAGCAGGATGAACCGGGGCCGGGTGGCCAGCGCACGGGCGATCTCCACCCGCCGACGCTCACCGCCCGACAGGGCGGGGGCTGGACTGTCCCGAAGCCGGGTGATGGAGAGGTCCTCAAGCAACGCGTCCAGCTGCCGTTCGATCTCGTCGGGAGGCAATGCGCGTCCGCGCTCGTCGAGCTGGAGTTCCAGCACGGCCCGGATGTTCTCCTCGACCGTCAGGCGCCGGAAAATGGACGCTTCCTGGGGCAGATAAGACAGCCCCAGCCGGGCCCGTTCGTGGATGGGCAATCGCTCGACCGCACGCCCATCGATCCGGATGCCCCCGGCGTCGGCCCGCACCAAGCCCACCAGCATGTAGAAGCTGGTGGTCTTGCCGGCCCCGTTGGGACCGAGCAGACCGATCACTTCACCGCTGCGCACACTCAGGTGCACATCCTTGACCACCAGCCGCGCGCCATAGCGCTTCTGAAGTCCGTCGGCCTCCAGGACGCTCCCAGCGGAGCCGCTGCGCTCGGCCGTCACCGGGACGCCCCTTCCTCGACGGCCTTCGGGGCTCCATTGCTGCGGGGGGTGAGGATGGCCCGCACCCGCCCGGACGCGGACGCGCCGCCAGCGGCAGACGGCGCCGCTCCCGCCACCTCGACCACATCACGCAGGTGGTCGTAGGTGATCACCGACGCATTCACCTGATCCACGACCACCCCGCCGCGCAGCACCTTCACCTGCGCCGCCCCGACCAGCTTCACGATCTCGCTGGCGGCGTCGTACTCGATGCGCAGGGCCTGACCCTCGACCACCTCGTTGTCGGCCAGACGGCGTTGACGGAATGTGGCCGGCTTGCGGGGGCTGCCCTTGGCGGCCGCCAGTTGCCCCCTGGGTCCTTCCTGCATCTCGATTTCGTCGGCACGCAGGGCCAGACTGCCTCTCGTGACTTCCACCGCGCCCGTCAGCAAACGGGTGCCCCGCTTGCCATCGATGCGCATCTGGCCCGCATCGATGGTCAGGGGCTCCTCGGCATCGGCACGTGCGGCATGAGCCGTCCCGAGGGCCAAGGCCAGGGCACAGATGCCGGTCAAGGAGCGAAGGCGTTGATTCATATCGGCACGAAATTTGCATCCATTCTAACGACAAAGGCCCGCAGCGGACACTGCGGGCCTTGACCCTAGCGCAAGACTCGGGATCCGTGGCGCGTTCAGGCGCCCTTTTTCATCTGCTGGGCCAACTGGGTCACCAGTTCCAGGGTGCGCACAAATGCCACCTCTTCCGGCATGGACGGTCCACCAGCCATCGATGGCGAGGTCAGGTAGCGCCCATGCACTCCCATCGCCGGCACCCCTTCGAGCTTGTAGGCCTCGCTCAGCTTCGAGAAGGCCTTCACCTTGCTCTGGATGCCGAAGGAGTTGTAGGTCTCGGCAAACTTGGCCCGGTCCACACCCTGTTTCACCACCCAATCCAGGATGCTTTCCGGACGGTCCAGGCGTTGGCGTTCCACGTGCACGGCATGGAACACCTTGGCGTGCAGGCGGTCCACGAGACCCATGGCCTCCAGGGTGGCAAACAGCCGCTGCTGAGGCTCGAAGCTGGGACGGAAGCCCACGTGCACACGCTTGAATGCGATGTCGGCCGGCAACTTCTTGACCCAGGCGTCCAAGGTCGGCTCGAACTGGTTGCAATGCGGACAGGAATACCAGAAGAACTCGATCACCTCGACCTTGCCGGCCGGAGCCGAGACCGGCACCGCTTGTGCCAGGCGCTGGTAGTTCACCCCCTCCTTGAAAGACCCCGCCTGCGCATGGGCCAGGCCCGGCAGGGCGGACACGGCCAGCAGGGCCGAGGAGGTGGTCAGCAGTTCACGACGGTTCATCTTGATCCTTTAGCCGTTCAGGTCACTTGGCGGTCACGCGCACCAGGGCCGCTTCGCCGTATCCGATGGCCGCCACCTGCTTGCGCACGGCTTCGGCTTCATCCGGCTTGTACGAACCCAGACGCACCCGGTAGAAGATCTTTCCATCGCGTTCGCGTTCCGAGATTTTTGCGGTCAGGCCGTTCATTGCCAATTTCGCACGCTGATGCTCGGCATCGGCTGCCGACGTGTAGGCCCCGACCTGCACCAGGAAACGATCCGTGGCACTGGCGTCCTTGATCGCGGCCGCAGGGTCGACCTTGGCGGCCTTCGGGTCGGTCTTGGCCGCTTCCGACTTGACCTCGGGCTTGGGCGCCGGGCGCTTGGCCGCGCTGCCAGGGTCGGCCGAAGCCCCGTCCTGATCCACGGGGAGCGTGGCGTTGCGGTCGTCCGACAGCGGCGGCAGAACCCCATCCTGTTCCGGCAGCAGGTCCGAAGCCGCCACGGCCGGCGCCGGGGACGCTGCGGGAGTGACCGATCCCGAAGTGACCGTGGGCGCAGATGCGGCCGCAGCCGGCTTGGTCTGACCCTTGCCGTACAGCGGGGAGTTGGGATCCCAGTTGCGGTTGCGCTCGGCTTCTGCCGCGTCCTGCTCCTGGGTGCGACTGGGCACCTTCTCGACAAACGGGACCGGCGACTTGGTCACCCACAGGGCCACGCCCAGCGCCAGCGCCAGCCCGACCACCAGTCCGACCACCACTCCCACACCAAACCCGCCGCGTTGGCGGCGCTGCTGCTTCGTACTTGCCACGATGGACTCTGCCTCCTGAATTCTGCTGTCTGGATCCGACCCCGGGCCGGAGGTTACCGCTTACATGCGCTCCGGCGCACCCACCCCAAGGACGGTCAACGCGTTGCGCAACACCTGTGCCGTGGCCGACAGCAGCGCCATGCGCGCACGCATGGCACCGGCTTCGCCATCCAGGAACTTCACCGCGGCGTAGTAGCTGTGGTAGCTGGCCGCCAGGTCGCGCAGGTAGAACGCCACATCGTGCGGGGCCAGATCGTGAGCGGCACCGGTGAGCATCTCCGGGTACTCGGCGAGCTTGTTCATCAGCGCCAGCTCGGTGGGGGCGGTCAGGCCCGACACATCGGTGGCGGCCAGACCGTCCAGCGATCCCGCATGTTCCTCGACGTACTTCGCCAGCACCGAGCAGATGCGGGCATGCGCGTACTGCACGTAGAAGACGGGGTTCTCGTCGTTCTTCTTGAGCGCCAGGTCGATGTCGAAGGTGAACTCGGTGTCGGCCTTGCGGCTGATGAGGAAGAAACGCACCGCGTCCTTGCTCGTCCACTCGATCAGGTCACGCAGCGTGACGTAGCTGCCCGCGCGCTTGCTGATCTTCACCTCGGCGCCGTCGCGCACGACGCGCACCATGGTGTTGAGCACGTAGTCCGGATACCCCTTGGGAATGCCGACGCCCACGCCCTGCAGGCCGGCGCGCACCCGAGCGATCGTGCCGTGGTGGTCGGTGCCCTGGCAGTTGATGACCTTGGTGAAACCGCGCTCCCACTTGGCCACGTGGTAGGCCACGTCCGGCACGAAGTAGGTGTAGGTGCCGTCGGACTTGCGCATGACGCGGTCCTTGTCGTCGCCGTCGTCGGTGGTGCGCAGCCACAGGGCGCCGTCCTGCTCGTAGGTCTTGCCGGCGGCCACCAGGGTGTCGACCGTCTTCTCGACCCGACCCGAGGTGTACAGGCTCGACTCCAGGTAGTAGCTGTCGAACTTCACGTCGAAGGCCTGCAGGTCCAGGTCCTGCTCGTGGCGCAGATAGGCCACGGCGAACTGGCGGATCGAGTCCAGGTCGTCGGCCTTGCCGCTGGCGGTGAAGGCGCGGTCGTCGGCCGTCACCGTCTCGCGGCGCAGAAAGGCGTCGGCGATGTCCTGGATGTAGTCGCCGTTGTAGGCCGACTCGGGCCAGCCGGCATCACCGGGCTTCAGGCCCTTCAGGCGGCACTGGGTGGAGTTGGCCAGCGTGGCGATCTGCACGCCGGCGTCGTTGTAATAGAACTCGCGGGTCACGTCGTGGCCCTGGCTCTGGAAGACGGAGCAGATCG
>JACCDS011396618.1_pt1 | contig 29471 bp, 26 predicted proteins | sample 7446441 | NCBI WGS metagenome assembly JACCDS01 (sample SAMN15323445, study PRJNA562643) | freshwater metagenome | isolation source: river surface water | place: USA:Blue River Watershed | collected 2017-08-17 | reverse complement strand
GTACACCGCCAATACCATGTCATCGAGCTTTGAGGCGCTGGGCATGTCCTTGCTGTATTCCTCAACCATGGCCAACCCGGACGATGAAAAGGTGGGCTCGGCCGCCGAATCGGCGCGGGTGCTGGTGGAAGCGGTCAAGCGCGACTTAAAACCGCGCGACATTATCACGCGTCGTTCGATTGAAAATGCCGTGGCCCTGATCATGGCGACCGGTGGCTCGACCAATGCCGTGCTGCACTATCTGGCGATTGCCCACGCCGCCGAGGTGGAATGGACGCTGGACGATTTTGAACGGGTACGCAAAAACGTACCGGTGCTGTGCAATCTGAAACCATCGGGCCAGTATGTGGCGACCGATTTGCACAAGGCCGGTGGGATTCCGCAAGTACTGAAGATTTTGCTCAATGCCGGTTTGCTGCATGGCGATTGCATCACCATTACCGGGCGCACGATGGCCGAGGAATTGGCCAATGTGCCGGATTTGCCGAGCCCAGAGCAAGATGTGATCATGCCGATCGAAAAAGCGCTGTACAAGCAGGGCCATTTGGCGATTTTGAAGGGTAACCTGTCACCGGAAGGCTGTGTGGCCAAGATTACCGGCCTGAAGCTGCCAGTCATTAGCGGCCCGGCCCGGGTGTTTGAAGATGAATACAGTGCCATGGATGCGATTTTGGCCGATCAGATTAAGGCCGGTGATGTGCTGGTGCTGCGTTATCTGGGGCCGAAGGGCGCGCCCGGCATGCCGGAAATGCTGGCCCCGACTGCCGCGCTGATCGGCAAGGGACTCGGTGAATCGGTCGGCCTGATTACCGATGGCCGTTTTTCCGGCGGCACCTGGGGCATGGTGGTGGGTCATGTGTCACCGGAGGCGTATGTCGGTGGCACTATCGCGCTGGTGCAGGAAGGCGACCAGGTGACGATTGATGCGCATCGTCTGCAAATCGAGTTGCATGTATCGGACGAAGAACTGGCGACCCGGCGTGCCAACTGGCAAGCCCCGCCACCACGCTACACACGCGGCGTGCTGGCCAAGTTCGCCGCGCTGGTGTCATCTGCCAGCAAGGGGGCAGTGACGATTTAGGCAACGCTTTTTATTTACTTTCTATTTGCCTTCTTTGTCGCTGGCCGCAGGCGCATACCACCACTGTTTTTGCTGCAACGGCGTTGCGGCAGGCAACAGTGGGTTGTTCAGGTGAAAAATCGTGCGCCCGGCCAGATTGGCCTGGCGCAAAATGGCACCATGGTGCGCCTGAAACAGTTGCTCGAACGAACCATCGGCCATGGCGCGCTGCAAGCCCTGTTCGATGGCACGTGCCAGCGCAGTATTGTTTTTGTTCACAAAATAATACTGTGCCGCCGGGTAACGCAGGGCCAGAGTCGGTTCGATCATCAGCTTCAGCCCCGGGTGCAGGCGCAATTCTTCCTCGATTTCACTGATGGAACGCGGGAAATAATGAATCTGGCCAGTGCCGAGCATGGCAAACAGCGCTTCGTATTTGGCTTCACCGGCGGTGGGCAAGCCGTTGGCGCGCAAAATCCGGGTGTCGGGCCAGTCGTGCCCCTGTCCGGCGGTTTGCGCCTGCAATTGCGGCAAGGTGCGGATTGCGGCAAAGCGCGCGCGGTCTTGTTCGCGGATCAAAAAAATGCGCCAACCGATCAAACCCCGGTCGATTGGAATCCGAACCGGCAACAAATCACGCTCGCGTTCATGCGAGGTCATGCTCCATGCCACCTCAATATCGCTGCCCTGTGCCAGTTGCAACAGGGCACGGCCCTGCAACATTTTTACCTCGCTCGGTTCCAGCCGGTATGCGCCGCCACTTTTGTCGAGTGCCAGTTGCAACAGTTTGAGCGGATAGCTGGAACGGGTGTCGGTGCCCGATTCGGGCTGCGGGTAGCGCACCAATCCGCTGGTGGTGCTGGCCCAGCCATTGCCGGGCAGGGTAAACAGCCAAAGGGCCAATAGCCAGAGTAGGGCCAAAATCGCTTTCATCATCTCTCCCGGGTTGAAATAGGGGATCAGCACACCACACGGCTAGTTGCGTGCTTGTGTACCAGCCTGTCAGTCATCGTCCTTGCCCGCCTGACCGACTCCGGCAAAGGCCGGATGGCCGGGCAGCGGCAAGTTACGCAACTGGTATTGCCTGCCGTCCTGTCCAGCCAAATCCGTCACTGCCAACGGTTCGGCCTGTCCTTGTAAAATCCGCTGTGCCACGTTTAACCAGCTCAGTTGGTCGTGCATTTTGGCCTTGAGAAACACGGTATGGGTTTTGCCGAGCAAGCCCGACAGGTCAAGATAATGCGCAGCCGCAGCAAGCTCACCGGCTGGTTCCAGCCCCAAGCCCAGCGGGCTTTGTGCCGCGCTTCTGCCATCGCGCGCGAGCCGTAAAATTTGATCTTTCCGGTTAATCGTCACGAACAAAGGCTGTTGTTCGGCCACGCCTTGCAGCCACGCCGCATGGCCCTGGGCATCGCAATCCGGTTCGGTCAACAGCACATTGGAAAACAGGCGGCGGCCCATTGGCCAGCCCTGTTGCTGCACCAGCTTTTGCAATACCACATTGCCCATGCTATGTACCAACAGGGCAGGCAGGTGCGCCGGTTGTGCCATGTTGGCCAACACCTGCAACACCTCGGTTAGTTTTTGCGCGCCGCGTGCGGCATTGGCCAGCGGTATGCTGCGGTTCATCAGGCGCGCCGGGCCGATTAGGCCAGCGGGATGGGAATCCCAGCTAAAGAGCAGGCAATCGAGCGCAAAATCCTGTTCCAGTTGCCGCACGGTTTGTTTCTGGTGCAGCGATTTGTTCGGCTCCTGACCCCGGCCATGCACATGCAACAGTACCGGTTTGTGGCGTTGTAGCAGCCAGCCTGGCAAATCGGCCAAATCGAGCGCACCGCCGTCAGAGCGGTACAGGTAAATCCGATCCTGATATTGCATGCACAACTCCTGAGGAGAAGCGACGCCGATGAGCGCCGTTCCGCTGATTGTAACCCGAATGACTGGCGACAGCGCGAGCTACAGGTCGGGAGTACAGGCTGAGGGGCAAAGGCTGGGCATGCAATCTGGCAATCTGGCCCTAACCCCCGAAAAGTATCGAATCTTGCTACCGAACGCGCCTCGACGTGGCACTTGTTGCGGCTTGACCGAATCACGCTCCGGGTTTTGCTACAGTTCGCTCCATATTGTTGTCAGCGCCAAAGTAGCGCAAGACATGTGCAGGGGAATGTTTTCGGATTGTAATCTATTTTAAATTTTACTGGAGTGTATCAAATGAACCCTATCAATAAACGCAATGCTGTTGCTGCAATCGGTCTTTCAATCCTGTGCTTTTCGGCCTTGGCCGATACCCCGGCCACAGCACCATCGGCCGATACCCTGACCATTGGCGGCGGGGTGCAGTATGCGCCGGAATATGCCGGGGGCGATGATTACCGCGCCCGCTTTGTACCGAACTTTTCGTATCGCAACCGCAACGGTTTGTTTTTGGACAGCAAGGAAGGGCTGGGATATACGCTGTGGCATGACCGGTTTTCCCTGTCGGCCTCACTCAATTACCGGGCCGGTCGCACCGATGATTTCCGCTCCTTTTCGCTGAAGAGCGGTTCGGATGATTTGCGCGGGCTGGGCGATATTCGCAATGCCCTGACCACCCGCATCAAAGGGGTGTACACGTTCGGCAATGGCATCGGTATCAGTGCCACCGGTGATATTGCCACCAACCACCGTGAAACCGGCGACACCTTGCAGCTTGGCCTGTCGGCACCGTTGTATAGCGCGACCGGCAACCGGATGACGCTGGATCTGGCGGCATTGTATGGTGACAGCAAATATACCCGCAGCCGTTTTGGCATCAGTGGCGCACAAAGTGCGGCCAGTGGCTACCGCACGTTTGCTCCGGAGTCGGGTTTTAACAATCTGTCGGCCAGTGTCAGTTGGGATCTGGCGCTGGAAAAGAACTGGTCACTCAAGAACACGCTTGGCGTGACCCGGCTGGTCGGTGATGCGGCAGATAGTCCGCTGGTGCGCAAAAAGACCAGCGGCAGTCTGACCAGCTCGCTCAATTATTCGTTTTAAGGCAGGCCGGGAGAAATCGGGCGGGCCGTGCCACTATGGCTTGGCTGCCTCGGTTTGATTGAGCAAGGCCGCGACCTGGCGCAAATGCACTTCCATCAGCGCTGGGTCGCCATTTTTCTTGGCGCGGTAGGCCAGCGACAATTCGGCCAGTCCGCGCATGCGTTCTTCGTAGGGGGCAATGGTCGGCGTTGATTTGGCCCAGCCCTGCAAGATGCTCTGAATTTGGCGCAAACCATCATCATTGCCGTATTTGCCATAGCTTTGCCCGGTTTCCAGCAAAATGGCGGCACTGTCGACACTGGCACGCCGACTAGCTTCGGTTGCCAGTGCACTCAGGGCGGTTTGCCCGGCTTTGTTCTCGCCATGGTCGAGTTCGATGAGGCTGCGCAATTGCTGGGCCTGTTGTAGCAGGTTGGGATTTTGTCCGATTTTTTTCAGTGCCAATGCCATGTTTTGCTGTGCGCCATCGGTATTGCCCATGATGCGCGCCAGTTTTTGGTTGAAGCCATGCAACATCGCCGCGCTCGCATCCGGTGCCTGGCGGGTCATGGTATCAAGTTGCCCGACCAGATTGGTGGCCTGGTAGCGCATGCCGCGTTCGAGTTGTGACTGGGCGCTGTTGAGCAGGCCACGCCCGCGCGCCACCAGCAAGGTGTGCCCGAGTTCCGGGCTTTTGCCCTTGACCAGTTGGTAGGCCGCTTCGGCCATGCGCCATAGTGGCGCGGTATATTGCTCGGGAAAGTCCGGGCGCAGCATCAGGTTGGCGGCAATCTCGGCGGCGCACAGCAGGCGTACCCCCGGTTCGGGAATTTCACCGACCAAGCGCGTCAGTTCTTCGATTTGATCTTGCGCCTTGTCCGTGTGACCATGCACAATCGCCCACGACTCAACCTGTAGTTGCACGTTGCGCATGTGGCTGATAATGTCAAAATCGGTACTGATTTTACTGGCAGTGACGGCCTTTTCGGTTAGTTCGCGCGCGCGTTCGACTTGGCCAATTTCTGCCAGCATTAATACCAGTGCGTTGGTCAGTTCCTGTTTGCTGCTGTAGCCAAGCGGGGTGCCGGTGGCCGGTTCAGGCGAGGCGAGCAATGAATCGCGTGGGTCAATTTTGACCGCCCCTTCGGTTTGCGGCGCATGAGCACTCAGTTTGGCCATGTCGATTTGCAACTGGCTGGTCTGGCGCAAGACTTTTTGCACCTGGTCTTCCCCAAGCTGTTGTGTCACCAATTCGGCACTGGCCTGGAGTTTGGCCGGGCTTTTGTTGCTGACCCGGCCGCTCCAGAAGGCACCGGCCAGACCGGCAGTGACCAGCAGGCCGAGCGCGACCGTGAGCCGTTTGTTGTTGCGGCTGCGGTTGATTTTGTATTTGCGCTCGATCTCGCGCCGCACTTCTTCCCGAATCCGTTGCTCCATTTCGCGTTGCCGGGCGTGTTCATCATATTGCTGCTGGTTGCGCAGCGTCATTTCGGCCAGTTCGCGCTCTTTTTTGTACAGGCGTTTTTTGGCCAGATATTCGGGCGTAAGTTTCTTGATGTACACGCCACAGTTCGGGCATTGGGTGTCCGGCCCGGGAATGACGATTTCTTCACAGTTCGGACATTCCTTTTTTAGGTTCGGCACCATGGCACTGAGTTTTTTCAGTTTCAGTGAATGGGAAATTTCTGCCCGAAAGCCGAGCGCTTCAAATTTTTTGGCAACCTTGTCGGCCTTCTCGCGCGAAACATCGGCCTTGACCTTGGCCACCCGGTGGCTGGCAATCGCTTCCATGATTTGATCGACTGCTTCCTGCTTGCCGGCGAAGGCGGCGCGGGTTCGTTCGGCGATCAGGTCGCGGTCGGCCCATTCGGGCAGGGAGATGGCCACGTCGTAGGTATATTCGGCATCCTGGTGGCCGTTGTCAGATGGCGTTGTGTCAGACATGCGCTCTCCTGGGAACGGGTTAGTTGGCTTCCGGGCCGAGCCCGAGCGTGGCGCTGCCCCAATAGATTTCACCGAGCATGTGCAAATCAAGACCGCGCACAATGAAGGCCAGATCACGCGCAATATTGCGGATGATGAAAAAACCGAGCGCCGGATTGGCTTCGCACTGCGCCATCAGGGCATCGGCCTCAATCACCAGCAAGCGGGTGTTGGGGGCAACGGCGGTGACGGAGGCTTCACGCAGCGCACCATCAATAAACGCGATTTCGCCAAACGACTGGCCACGCGTCAGGCTGGCCAGAATAATCGCTTCGGCCTGGTTGTCTTCGCTGTTGTAATTGCGGTGCGAGACTTCGACACTGCCGTCGATAATCACATACACTTCGCGTCCGGTACTGCCTTCGGCATAGATCAGTTCACCGGCAGAAGTCGCACGCTCGTGCGCCAGCGAGGCGATCAGGTGCAATTGTTGGTCGGACAGGTTGTAGAACAGGTCGGTGCGTTTGAGAAGCTCAATCATGGGCGTAAATTCTGTCATGTCAGGAAATTCTGGCCGCAGCCAACAGTGCCTGCTTGTGCAGGGCGTGTACGTCGTCCGGTTCATTTTGCGGCAACCGGGTTGGCATTCTGGGTGGCGGGTAGATGTTGAAGAAGCGCGAATACTGGCTGATGTGGGTCGCTTGCAGCATTTGCGAGAGTTCACTGACCTTATCGAGCGGATTGGCATCAAGATACGGTGTCAGGGTTTGCCATAGCGGCGGATACAGCCAGCTTTGGCTGGCACTGTCCCAACTGTCAACCCAAGTACCCCATTCCGGGGTAAACACGGTTTGCGGCAGGTTTTGATAGTAAGTGCTGCCACCGGAGAGCCGTTCAGCGGCATGGATTGCTGCGCGCAGGCCAGCGCCGATTTGCGGGCCGAGCACGCCGAAAAACGACGGGTAATTCCCGGCCGCATCCTGGGCCGAGACCACGTTTTGCAACTGGTTCCAGGCATGTGGCACCACGTCGTTGGCATTGGTGTAATCGACATTCCAGCGGCCATACGGGGCGTCGATACCGGACGGGGTGGCAGGGTAGCTGGCAACGAAGCGGCTGGCGAAAGCGGCATTGCCGGGCGAGGCACCGGCGGTAGGCAGGGTGAGCACCTGCTTCCAGCCGCTTTTGGCCGGATCGGGGTACAGGTACAGCGCGGTAGTGGGGGCGAGCGCCCCGGCCAGACTGTGGCCGGTGAAAATCAGGGTATCGTTGCTGCTGGCGTGGCTGGTCAAAAAGTTTTGCAAATAGCCAAACCCGGCATCAAACAGCTTGGTCAACAGGTTCGAAACACCCAATGCGGTGGCGGCGGAAACGGCAGGCTGATCCGGCCCCGGCTTGGGATGAATGATTCGGTTAAATGGCAGTGACAGCGGCCAGGGGGCCATGAATTGCGGTGCCACATCGCCATCTTCGGCCACCCAGTCGTATATCGAGGTCGGGTTGGTGGCGGCAATGGCCACTACCCAGGTCGCCAGGTTCTTGCTGTGCGCCACATACATGGCATTGGCCGCTTCGGCCTTGGACAGCGGCTTGAGCGAATACACTTCCGGGCCCCAGACCACGGTCCAGTCACCACCGGCCAGTTGCGGATTCATTTGGGGAAAAAAACCCGGGTAGAGCGTGCCAATTGGGTCTTTTCCGCCCGACAGGTAGGCTTTCAGGTAGCCTTGCAAATCCCGTTCGGTGGCGGCAATGTTCGAGGCACCGTTGGCGGCAAAATTGAGTAATTGAACGGTTTGAATCAGATCGTAAGTGGCCATGATGAATTCTCATGCAAGGGGAGTGGCTGATCTGATAATGATAAGCCTTCCCCCGGCAGACGAAGCGTGCCACGAAAAGATTTACGGCCGATTCGTTTTATTTGGCAACGGCCTGTTGTTTTATCGCAGGTTTTGTTGCCCCTTGCATACCCACGGTGCCCACAGCGCTCATAGCGCCAGACGCAAATGGTCATGCGCGCAAATAATTTCCATCTGATGCTCACCCCGGGTAATCGCTTCAAGCCGTTTGGTATCGGCCAGCAGGCGGCTCACCGCCCAGTCGTCGTCACCCGGTTCGTGGTGGAACAGGCACAGGCATTTTACTTTGGCGGCCTGACACAGTTCAACCGCAATCACATTGTTGGAGTGGCCCCAGTTGGCTTTCATGGTGATCGAATCGGCCAGTGAATACATGGTGTCAAACACCACCAGATCGGCCGAATCAAAAAACTCGACAAACCCGGCCCGCTGCACCTCGTCTTCCACATCGTGTTCGGAGTCGGTGCTGTAGATCATGGTTTTGCCGCCTTGCTCAATCCGGTAGCCATACGAATCACCGGCATGCTGCTGTAGCTTGGGCAAAACGTTAAAGTCCAAAATTGGTTGCCATGTTCCGACCTCAAGCTGGCGAAACTCAATGGTTGAGCCCATTTTTGCCAATTGCACCGGGAAACTGATCGGCGATTGCTGGCGCCGGAACGCGCGTTCCAGTTCGGCGTGGCAGCCATAAATGATCAAATGGCTGTTCGGGATATAGGCTGGTGTAAAAAACGGAAAGCCCATGATGTGATCCCAATGCATGTGCGACATCAGGATGTGATAGGTATGGGCCGGACCATACTGGCCCAGCATGGCATTGCCCAGTGGCCGGGCGCCGCTGCCCATGTCCAGAATCAGGTGATGATCCGGTTCGGCAGAGGAGGTCAGTTGGATGCAACTGGTGTTGCCGCCCCAGCTTGAGCCGATTTCAATTGGCAATTCGTTTTTGATGTAATGGCTGATCTGCTCGCGCCCCTGCAACTTGCGCTCCAGAGCACCTTCAATGGCAACCATTAGTTTGGCGTGGATGTGTTCCGGGGTGATCGCTGCGGGCAGCGAGCCACGTGTACCCCAAAATTTGATGATCAAGCGGCGACTCCATTGGCAGGGGACTACAACGCAGCCAGTGCATTGCTGCGGCTATAAAATAGTTCCAGAATTTGCTGAAACCGGCTGATTTCAAACACTTCGCGTACCGCCGGTTGCATGGATGCCAGCACAATTTTCCCGCCTTGCGCCTTGGCCTGTTTGGCCGCCAGCATCAATACCGAGAGGCCGACGCTGCTGATGCCCGGAACCTGCGACAGGTCGAGCAAAATCGGGTTGCCGTCACGGGTACACAAGAGCAAAAATGGTGCCAGTGCTTGCTGAAAACCGGCAGCAGATTCACGATCAAGCCGCGCTTCGGGCGTCAAAATGATGGTATTGCCATCGTATTCGGGAGTGAGCGTCATCAGGGTTCCGTCGGTTTATTACAGCAGGATGATATTCTATATGAGAATCGCGAATCGTTTGATGTTATTTTACAATGGGCGCTATATTATCATTAATAAGCTATTCCGATCAAAATATTTGTTGTTTCAATACTGCATTTATTTGGCAGAAGAGGTTTTCTTAAAAAAAGCACAAAGATGGTGTTATTTATAACAGTGGATGAATTTTGTTGGTTTCGTGTAAGATGTGGTTCCGATTTAGCGCTATTTAAGCCACTTCAGAAATCGCGCCACCGGGTTGGTGCTGATTTTTTTATAACCAACTACCTTGGCCAGAATCGCACTGACATTGTCGCGCCCGCCATTTTGATTGGCGTGGGCAATCAGATGGTCAACGCACAGCCCGATTTGATGCTGCTCGGCCACCAGCAATTGTTGTAGATCTGAGTCGTCGAGCATGTCCGACAGGCCATCCGAACAGAGCAGGTACAAATCGCCTTCATGGGTTTGGTAATCGTGGATCTCGGCCTGGGTTTGTGGTTCGACCCCGAGTGCGCGGGTGACCAGGTTTTTGTGGGTCGATAGCTTGGCCTGTTCCGGGGTCAAGATTCCTGCATCAATTTGTGCTTGCAGTACCGAATGATCCGAGGTGATTTGCAGCAATTGTTTGTTGCGCAGCCGATACAGGCGCGAATCCCCAATATGCGCCACCGTCAGTTTTCGGCCATGAAACAGCGCCAGTACCAGGGTGGTACCCATGCCGGCATATTGTGACTGGCTTTGCGCCAATTGGTGAATTGCCAAATTGGTGCGCCCGATTGCCGCTTGCAGCCAGGGATGGATTTGTTCGGCGGGCAGGGTGCCGGTGGCCCCTGCCAGCGGGCTTTGTGCCAGTTCGTTTTTCAGCAGGGCACAAGCCATGCCGCTCGCCACTTCACCGGCATTGTAGCCGCCCATGCCGTCGGCCAGAATTGCCAGACGCAAATCCGGTATCACGGCCAGCGCATCTTCATTGCTGGCACGCACCATGCCGGTATCGGTGAGGCTGGCAAATTCGAGGGTGACTTGACTGTCCATCGGAAATTCCATCGGAATCGGTCACGCCTCGGGCGGGGTGACCGGTGGCGTTTGTGCTGGGGCTGCGGCCATTTTTACCGTGCCAATATCATTCTGGCCAGAACCGGTCGATGCCGCAGGGGCCGGGGCAGGGCGTGCTGCCAGGGCAGGGGCCGGGGGCGCGGAAATTGGCTTGCCAGTGGCCATGGCGCGCAAATCCTGCGCCATTTCATCACCGCTTTGGTAGCGTTTTTCCAAATCCTTTTCCATGCCCTTGAACAGAATCGCCACCAGAGCAGCCGGTACGCCGGGCCGCACCTGCCGAATGTCGGGGGTGGGTTCATTGGCGATTTTATACATCAGTTGGCCCATTGAATCACCAACGAAGGGCAGGTGGCCCGACAGCAACTGGTACATGCTGACCGCGAGCGAGAAAATATCGGAGCGGCCATCGACTTTTTGCCCATACAATTGCTCGGGTGACATGTAGGACGGAGTGCCAAGCACCATGCCGGTTTTGGTTTTGGACGAATCGGTGATGCGTGCAATGCCAAAGTCGGCCACCTTGACCACATCGGCTTCCGGTTCATACATCACGTTGGCCGGTTTGATGTCACGGTGTACCACCCCGTTCCGGTGCGCATAGGCCAGTGCTTCGGCGACCCGGACGATGATGCTGACCACAAACTTCGGTTGCAGCAAACTGTCGGGCTTGGTGTAGGGCACCAGATCCTTGCCCTTTAAAAATTCCATGGCGATGTAGCACAGTTCCTGCTCTTCCCCGGCATCGTAAATGGTGACGATATTCGGGTGTTGCAAGCGCCCGGCGGTTTCGGCTTCGCGGAAAAAGCGCTCTTTCGCGTCTTGCATTTCCTCGCCTTCAAACTCTTGGGAAATGGCAAAGGTTTTGATCGCCACCACGCGCCCGATTTTTGGGTCTTTGCCCAGATACACCACGCCCATCGCACCCTTGCCCAATTCCTTTTCCACTTGGTAGCGTCCAAGCATCGGCTTTTCGGCACTGCCATCGAGCGCGAGCAGGCTGGCATTGCTGCGCCCGGCTGAGCCGCCGCCAAGGATAATCGTTTCCGACATGGTGCGCGCCTGCACCAGTTTCTTTTCCAGATCGCGAAATTTCGGGTTGTGGCCGCCCATGTATTCGTACACCGACTGCGCCTTGTTGAACTGGCGCTTGCGCTCAAAATCGAGTGCCAGATTGTATAAATTGTCCATCAGGGTATCGTCCAACGGGCACTTGCGGAATTTGTCAAACGCCATGTCCAGTTGCCCCTGGCCCTGAAATGCGAGGCCCAGCATGCGGTTCGATTCGGCTGATTCGGTATCCGACTTTTGCTTGCCCGCTTCGGTCATCAAAAAGCGCTTGGTGGTTAGGCAGGCATGGCCGACCAACAGCAAGGTGGCGGGCAACATCAGTTGCAGCCACAGGCTGTTGCCAAGCAGTAGGCCGTATTCGAGTACCAGCAGGCTGCCGAAGATGATGAGCGTGATGCTGGCCCCCTTACCGGCCGATAGGCGCGGCAGGGCGACCACCAAATAGCCGGTAATGGACAGGAATATCAGGACTTCTGGGATAGCAACCCAGTATGGCCGGATAAAGAAATGCTCGGACAGAATCGACGAGACGGTGTGCGCCAAAATTTCCACCGGACTCATGAACGAGGATACCGGGGTGGACGAGGGGGTGCCAACGCCACTGGCGGTTGCGCCAATCAGAACGATCTTGTCAGCATATTTGGCTGCTGGAATTTTGCCTGACAAAACGTCAAAGAACGAATCTTTTTGAAAAGCCTCGCGCTCATTGCGGTTTTGGTAGAAATAGGTCAGCATTCGGTCTTCGGTGGTACTGATTTTAAGCTTGCCCAATTTCACCTGATATTCATCGATAACGATGTCTTTCGGTGCGAGATTGAGACTGTAGGCCGCCGTCAACAGGGCCAGACTAGGGATGGTGGTATTGTCAAAACGCATCGCCAATGCTTCTTCACGCACGCTGCCATCGGCATCGCGGCGGGTAAACAAATGACCAATACCCTTGGCCGGGGTGCCCAATTCCGCAATGGGTGCCTGAAAGGCCATGGCCGTCGGTGCGTTGGGGTCCTGCACAGCATTTTTGGTCACATAATCGGGCAGTGGTTTGTCTGGTCGTCCCAAGAGTTCACCTTCGATCAGGGCAATCGGCAACAAGACGTTATTGGCCTGTTTTATACTTTCAGCGAGCCGCCGGTCGGTATTCAAGGCCGTTTCCGCTTCTTTCAATATCGTGCCAATTTGGGCCATGTCCGGTGAATCGACCAGTTGTGGGTTGCCATTTCTTGCTTTTTGCCAACTGTCATAGGCTTTGTTGATATAAGCGAGTCCGGGATCTTTCTGAGGTTCAAAAAAGAAGGCAGTATTGGTAATCACCTTGGCCTTGGCACCGGCCAGCGTGTCGGTCATTTTGGCATGCACTTCGCGTGACCAAGGCCAGCGACCAATGTTGTTGATGCTTTGATCATCAATCGCGATGATGGCGATTTTGCTTGACGGTGCGCGCGAAGACAGTTTGACTGCGACATCATAGGCCTTGAATTCAAGGCTTTGGATTAAATCAGTAGAAAAGTAGAATAGCGTCAGTGCTGCCACCACGCAAACCCCCAAAAACCAATCCTTGCGCCAAAATCCGGTATTGAGTTTCACGCGCGCATCCCCCTTGTTAAACAGGCACCTAGCCTTTGTTAGCGGCTGATTCGCCTGTAATTACCGTTAGCATGCGCTATTGATAGCGCCAATTTCACGATTCGTCAACCAAACGATTAGTTCGGCACCAAATAACGCGATTTTGCACAAAAAATTTTCGATTTTTGTTGGAAATGAATGATTTGACTACCGGGCCGGGCCTGCCGTACCGGGAACTTGCCCGGTTCGACTGCATCGTGACGGATGCCCTGGCCGGTGAAGACGGCTTCTTCCAGCCTTTGCGGCGTGGCATCAATCACGGCGGCCAAAAATGTGTAATTGCCGCCCCGGTCACTAACGAGCATGTCAATCACGGGCAAACCCCATAGACTGGCATTGGCCTTGAACCAAAAAGCCCCGGCCTCGTGTTTGTACGGCTTGCCAAAGGCGCTGTTCAAATAATCGTAAAACCAGATTTCATCGAGTGTATTCAGGCATAACAGTGTATGGCCGACCGTGGTGCCAAAGTGGGACGGGGTGGCAGCCGATACGACGGCACCCCATCCAGCCGACACCAGCAGCAGGGCAGGCAAGAGCCGTGATTTCATCGCGCAGGCCAGTGTCTAATTGACGCGCGAGAGCCAAGCGCGATTTTTGGCGATTTGGTCTTTGACGGACGACGGCAAGGCATCATAGCAACCCGGATGCTGCTTCAGGGCTGATTCCCGGATTTCCTTTTGCAGTCCGTTTACGACGAACACATACACCTTGCTGCCATCGTCCTTGGTACGGGTACCCATATAGCGAATCAACGTCTTCTCCTTGCAAATGGTAAAAATTGAACCATTGGGCCAATCGGTTCTTGCCACGGTTGATAGTATGGCGCAATTCTCCGAAAAATTCATCATGTCAATGCTGGTTCAAGCGTGATATCGGCAATAATCGGTATTGCTTTACGGAATTTTGCCAAAATTAGGTATCATGCTGTAACAATCAGGGAGGCAACATGTATCAGGTGTTGAAACAATGGCGCTCCGAATATCTCACCATACGTGGCTTGCGCTACCATGTACGGCATTGGGGCGAACCCGGCGCACCACAATTATTTTTAATGCATGGCTGGATGGATTGCTCGGCCTCGTTCCAGTTTTTGGTCGATGCACTGGCCCAGAACTGGCACGTTGTGGCACCGGATTGGCGCGGGTTTGGTCTGTCGCAGTCGTCGGGGGCCGATAGTTATTGGTTTCCTGATTACTTGGCTGATTTGGATGCAATTTTATTACATTATTCTCCCGAAACCCCGGTTAATTTGCTCGGCCACAGCATGGGCGGCAATATCGTCGCGATGTATGCCGGGGTGCGTGCACATCGGGTGGTCAAACTGATCAATCTGGAAGGCTTTGGTTTGCCCGCTACCGTACCGGAGCAAGCCCCGGCGCGTTACGCCAAATGGCTTGATGCCTTGCTAACGCCACACAGCCTGAAACGGCTGGCCAGTGTTGAACAGGTTGCCCTGCGGCTGCAAAAAACCAATCCACGCCTGACCGATGAGCGGGCGGCTTTTTTGGCGCAGCACTGGTCACGCCAAAACCCGGACGGAGAATGGGAAATTTTGGGCGATGCCGCGCACAAGCGTCCGAGTCCGATTTTATATCGCGAGGCCGAAGCCATGGCCTGTTGGGCAAAAACCACGGCCCCGGTGTTGTGGGTTGAGGCTGAGCAAACCAATATGTGGCAATGGATGGGAGAAAAAGAGAAGGCGCGGCTTGAAATTGAACGCCGCATGAAAGTTATCCCACACCTCACCTGCGCCATGCTGCCCGATGCCGGGCACATGCTGCATCATGATCAACCAGAGCGATTGGCGGCCATGGTGGAGTCATTTTTGGTGGTTTAAAAGCTATAAAAATTGCATTAAAAACATATTGTTTGATTTTCATGCTTGATCTTGCGCAACTTTTGCCGTAACTTTTGCCGCAAAGTGGCCGGGAAATCGGGGCAGGCATGCTGGCCGTAGGGTAAAACGGCGTACAATTCATTGTCGCCCATTTTCAGAAATGGTTCCGCTCATGTTCAATGTTGACCTGCATACCCATTCGAATATTTCCGATGGTGTTCTCGAACCCGCAGCACTGGCCGGGCGCGCGCGCGCCAATGGCCTGGAGGTATGGGCCCTGACCGATCATGACGAACTGAGCGGGATTGGCGAAGCGCGTCGGCTGGCGCGTGAACATGGCATGCGCCATGTGCCGGGTGTTGAAATTTCCATTTCCTGGGCCGGGCAAACCATCCACATTCTCGGCTTGCAAATCAATGAAAACCACCCGCCGCTGGTGCAGGGTTTGGAGCGTACCCGTACCGGGCGCGAACCACGGGCCAGAGAAATGGCGGCGCAACTGGCCGCCGCTGGCATCGAGGGCAGTTACGAGGGCGCGCTGAAATATGTCGGCAATCCGGATTTGATGACCCGCACCCATTTCGCCCGCTATCTGATTGAACTGGGCATGTTTTCCAAGGTGCATGAAGTATTTCGCCACTATCTGGTCGAAGGCAAGCCCGGCTATGTCGAACACCACTGGGCCACGCTGGCCGAGGCGGTGAGCTGGATTCGCGGCGCAGGCGGGCTGGCCGTGGTGGCGCATCCGGGGCGCTACAAACTAAGTGATTTGGCCTTGAACGCCATGTTGGATGAATTCAAGCAAATGGGCGGGGCCGGGCTGGAAGTAGTCACCGGCAGCCACCGGGTTGATCAATACGAAACCTATGCCCGGCTGGCCAGAAGCTATGGCTTTTTGGCCTCCAGCGGTTCCGATTTTCACGCGCCCGGCGAGTCAAGGGTGGATATCGGGCAATTGCCCCCGCTGCCTGACAATGTTACGCCGGTCTGGCATGACTGGTTTTAGGTGGGGCTGGCTGGTGTGGGATAAATACCGGATTTGGCGGGATGAATCGAATTGGCAGGGCAGGGCAAGTGGCCTAAACTTACCTCGTGGCAACAATTTCTGAGTGACAAGTATCTTCGGGGCGACGCAAACATCGAACCGGGGCTGGTCAGGCAGGCGAAACCGTTGCCCAATTTGCGAATTTGATCACCCCCTTTTCTGGAGAAACCATTATGCGCCACCTGCTTGCCACGCTAGCCGTCTCTGCCGCCCTTGCCATGCCCTTCGCCGCCAATGCCGCCGATGTGATTGGCGTGAACTATGCCAATTACCATGTGAATGCGAACCAGGTCATCCAAATTGTTGCACCGACATCCAATGTTCGCGGCATTTACATCAGAACTGCCTCGATTACTTCTTACACCGGTGGGGCGACCGCCTTGTTTGCCGATACCAGCGCGCCTTCGCCACCGGGCAATTGGAAGCGCCCGGTTTTTGTAGTGCATGGCTTTGGCTCCGGTACGGATTATAATTCCACTTCGTCGGTTTATGTACCCGCCGGAAATGGTCTGTATATCATGGCGCAGGGTGCTGCTGGTGCGATTAATATGAGTTGGGACGAATAAGCGGTTTGCCATACTAGAGCACGCTTCACTCTTCAACTGGGCGTTGAACGTGACATCAAACGGGACGACATCAGACGGGACAGCCATGGGTTCAGACGTGGCTGTCCTGTTGTCATTTTTGGCTTGACCAGAGGCAGATCGGACGTAAATTGGTGCGGGCAAAGGCGCAACAACTAATTGTTTGGCCACCATGCGGCAACCATTTGCCGCCAGTGGTATACTTGCGCCTGTTAATTTTTGCAGCGTACTGCACCAGCATTCGCGCAACCTTCTCTCGCTCAATCAAATACTCAATGAAATCAACCATTTACCCCGGTCGCCGGTTAAGTGTTGCGCCGATGATGGACTGGACCGACCGCCATTGCCGGGTGTTTCACCGCCACATCACGCGCCATACCTGGCTCTATACCGAAATGGTCACGACCGGTGCGCTGCTGTATGGCGATGTGCCGCGCCATCTCGATTTTGATGAAATCGAACACCCGGTGGCGCTGCAACTTGGCGGCAGTGAGCCGCTTGACCTGGCCAAAAGCGCCAAACTCGGGCAGGACTGGGGTTACGATGAAATCAACCTCAATTGCGGTTGCCCGTCCGAACGGGTGCAAAAGGGCGCGTTTGGTGCGTGTTTGATGGCCGAACCGCAACTGGTGGCTGATTGCGTGAAGGCGATGCGCGATGCGGTCACGATTGATGTTACGGTCAAGCACCGGATTGGGATTGATCAAACCGAATCGTATGATTTTGTCCGTGATTTTGTTGGGACTGTGGCCGAAAGTGGTTGTTCCACCTTCATCGTGCATGCCAGAAATGCGATTTTGAAGGGCTTGAGTCCGAAAGAAAACCGCGAAATTCCGCCGCTGAAATATGAATTTGCCTACCAGTTAAAACGCGATTTTCCCGATCTGGAAATCATCATCAATGGTGGCATCAAACATCTGGCCGAGATTGATGCCCACTTGGCGCAGATCGATGGCGTGATGCTTGGGCGCGAAGCGTATCACAATCCGTATTTGATGGCGCAATTCGATACGCGCTATTATGGCGCGGCGGAACCGGTGCCGCAGCGCGAACAGATTTTGGAGGCGATGCTGCCGTATATCGAACGACAATTGGCAGAGTATGCTGCCCGTGGCCTGAAGCTAAACAGCATATCGCGCCATATGCTCGGTTTGGTGACCGGTGTGCCGGGGGCACGGGTGTTTCGGCAAATGCTGTCGGACTCAAAGCGGCTGGCCGAAGGCCGACCGGGGCTGTTGCTGGACGCCTGGCATGCCTGCAACGAGCGCATGTTGCGCGCTGCGTGAGCGCACGCGGTTCAGCGCAGACTGATCTGCGCTGATCGGTCTTAGCTGCTCGGATGCAACGCAATCGTTTCCCGCATAAACGGTACTTCGTCTCCGGTATCCGGGCCATCCATTTCACGCGCAGCCTTGTGCCCTGCATACACCGCTGCCGCAATCGTGGCCGGGGCTAGCGCATCGCCAATCGCCTGCACCTGTTTGATGCCAGCCAGCCCCCATTCATGCTGGCGCGCCAGCAACTGTTGATACAGGTCGTCATTGGCGTCCCGCATCGTGACCAACAACAGATTGGCACATGATAGCGGCGTGGTTTGGCCGGTATAGGTGCAGGCCAGTTGCAGCGCCAGGCCATCCCCGGTTTGGCTGACCTCGGCCAGCTCGCGCGTTAGGTGCAGCGTTACACCGAGTTCGAGCAAGCGTTTTTGAATTCTGGCCTGTTCCATGGTTTGTTCGGTCCATTCCGAAACCTTGGTCGATGGCGTGACGTAATGGACTTCGATCCCTTGCAGGCGCAGCTTTTCTGCCAGCACACCCGCCATGTAGTAGTGCTCATCATCATAAATCACCAGCGGCGAGGCGACCTCAACCCCGTTCAGGATGTCATCCGGCGAGACAATTTGTGGCCAGTCGGGATTCGCCAGCGGTTCGCGGTGGGTGCGGCCCATGCCATCCTTGCGCCAACTCGAACCGGTAGCCAAAATCACTTGTTCAAAGCCAAAGCCGAGCACATCATCGGCTCCGAGGCGGCTATCGAGGTAGATATCCACATTGGCCATTTGCTGCAATTGATAAATCCGGTAATCGGCCACCCGCATCCACGAAGCCAGCCCCGGCAGGCGCGATTCACGCCGCACCCGCCCGCCCAGTTCGGTACCCGCTTCGGCCAGCGTGACCGGATAACCGCGCTGAGCCAAAGCGCGCGCCGCTTCCAGCCCGGCCGGGCCACTGCCGACCACCAACACCCGCGCCTCCGACTGTTTGGCCGGGATCTGTTCCGGATGCCAGCCACGGCGCCATTCTTCGCCCATGGTCGGGTTTTGCGTGCAGCGGATCGGCACGCACAGATTGTCACCCGTGACGCAAATATTGCAGCCAATGCACTCGCGGATCAAATCGATTTGGCCGGTTTGAATTTTGTGCGGCAAAAACGGATCGGCAATCGAAGGCCGGGCCGCGCCGATCATGTCCATCACGCCGCGCCGAATCGCTGACACCATCGCGTCCGGCGAGGTATACCGGCCCACCCCGACCACCGGCTTGCTGGTCAGCGCTTTTACGCCCCGGATGTATTGTTCCTGATAGCCCTCTTCGGCAAAGCGTGCGGTTTGGCTGTCGTTGCTCCAGTCGGCAATGTTGACGTCCCACAAATCGGGCAGTTCGGCCAGCATCGCAATCACATCATGCCCTTCACTGGCGCAGGTAATGCCCTGCGGCCCCAGCAATTGATCCACGGCGAGGCGCACCACCACGCCACAACGGTCACCCACCGCGTCCTTGGTCTCTTCAATCAGTTCGCGCAACAGCCGGGCCCGGTTTTCCAGACTGCCGCCGTATTCATCGGTGCGCAAATTGGTGCGACGCGACAGAAAATGCATCGGCATGCCGAGGTCGTGCCCGGCATACACATAGATCAGGTCAAACCCGGCATCACGCGCACGCAGTGCCGCCTGACGGTGCCAGCGCCGCACGTTTTTAATATCGTCACGCGTCATGGCGCGCGCCTGTAGCGGGTCTTGTGGCCGCACCGGAATGGCTGAAGGGGCCATCGGCACCAATCGGCTGTAGCGGTTCGGCGTGGCATAGCCATTGAACATGATTTCGATCCCGGCCAGTGCGCCATATTCGTGGCACGCTTCGGTCATTTTGGCCAGTGCCGGAATATCGCGCGCGTCCCAGTTGCGGCCCTCAAAATGCGGCGCAATTTCGGAAAACGGGCTGATTTCCACCTCTTCGGTGCAAATCACGCCCCAGCCTCCTTCGGCCTTGATGCCGCGCATGCGGGCCAGCGTCGAGGGATAACCGTGGCCCATGCCGTTGCAGTGCGGTACCTGATAAAAACGGTTTTTGCTGGTCACCGGGCCGATGGCAACCGGTTCAAACAGAATGTCGTAGGGGGAGGTGGTGGCGTTCATGGCGCAAAAAAAGAGGGCAGGGAAGTCGCTATTGTACCGCGAGCGGTCAAATGCAGCGGATAGTTATCGGGTGTTGTTAATGGAACACATTAAGAATTGCCGTGTGGAATGTTAATCGTTTCCGGTTGGTAACTTTGTCGCAAAATAGTCACGGAAACGAAATAATTGTGCGCTGCCGCAAGAAAAATTCGGCGTTGCACTGGCCTTTCTTTTTGAATCAGGTCAACATTGCCTCGAAACATCCGTTAATGGTTCAAACAGCGGATTCAAGCGGTAAATCAGGCAGTTCCGGCAGTATTGTATGTCCTATCAGCGAAGAGGTGAAGCCATGGAAACGACCCAGCAACCCAGCAAGGAAATGATCCGCCAGTGGTTGAAAGAGCAAATTGGCCAGCATCGCCCACCGCCTGACCCGAGCCAAATCCGACGTGAACTCGGTTGGCAGCTCAAGCAACCGAATCAACCCGATTGATTGCCCCAGATTGATCCAGTTCATGTCAAATCGCCGGGTGCCATCCATTCCCGCCACCCCGGCGATTTAACCAGCAACGCCAACCCGAACGCCAACTCCAACCCGAACTCCAAGCTTGGCCGAAATCGGTCAAACACTGTGTCGCATGTCAGCCTGTGTAACGTTGCTGTGCGGCGGTACGCTTTGGGTGAGCCAGACATTGCCGCCAATGGTGGAACCACGGCCAATGGTAATTCGGCCCAGAATGGTCGCCCCCGCATAAATAACCACATCGTCTTCCACAATCGGATGCCGTGCAATGCCCTTGATCAGCGTGCCATTGTCATCAAGCGGGAAGCGCTTGGCCCCGAGCGTGACCGCCTGATACAGCCGTACCCGCTCGCCAATGATCGTGGTTTCGCCAATCACCACCCCGGTGCCGTGGTCGATGAAAAAACTGGCCCCAATTTGTGCCCCCGGATGAATGTCAATCCCGGTGCGTGAATGGGCGATATCGGCAATCAGGCGCGCCAACAGCCGGGCACCGAGCCGGCATAGCGTATGGGCCATGCGGTGATAAATCACGGCAATCGTGCCCGGATAGCAGAGCAGAATTTCCGAAATGCTGGTCGCTGCCGGGTCACCCTGAAAACTGGCCTGCAAATCGCTCACCAACAGCGCCCGCAACGAAGCCAGTTGCAGGCCGAACTGGCGGGTAATGTCCTGCGCGCGCTGCACCAGATTGCTGTCGGTGCGGTTTTCCTGATCCGAGGCAAACAGCAGTGCACGCCGTACCTGTTCGGTCAACAGGTCCAGGGTTTTGGACAGGGTATCACCGACAAAAAAGTCGATGCTCTCGGCTGTCAGGTTGGGGCGGCCATAATGGGTGGGAAACAGGCTGGCCAACAGGTTATCGAGAATAATTTGCACCGTCTCGCGCGAAGGCAATTCCCGTACATGGCCCTGATGGCGAATTTTGTGCGTTACTTCGCGCGACTGGCGCAAGGCATCGACAATCGTGTTCAGTTGCCAGTCGTTGCTGGGACTGGTACTGGCACGGGCATCTTGGCTGGTGTCGATTTCAGGCTGGGCAGGGTTCATATGTTGCAAAATATTCGATAAAAATCAGATTTTACTAAAATTTGCACTTTTGCGTTGGAATGGCAGCCATTTACTGAAATGAAATCGTCAATCGGCTGCAAGCGGTGCTACACTGACCAAAACTTGTTGTTGGGAGCTTATCGGATGGCAGCAACGATTTGGAATGGGCAGCAACGTAATCGCGAGCAAAGGCTGGCGCGTGCGGCTGCCGTACTGGGTTCCGAATTGCACGGCAAATTACTTGGTGCGCAACACATCAGCGACTTGCTGCACGCGGTACTTGAACCGCATGACCGGGTCTGCATTGAAGGCAACAATCAAAAACAGGCTGATTTTTTGGCTGGTGCACTGGCCAACCTGGATCCGGCCCGCATTTTCGGCCTGCACTTGCTGCAATCGGTGCTGGCCCTACCCGAACACCTGGATGTATTTGAAAACGGTGTAGCCAGTCGGCTCGATTTTTCCTTTTCTGGCCCGCAATCGCTGCGCTTGGCACGCATGGTGGCCGAAGGTCGGCTGGCGATTGGCGCAATTCACACCTATCTCGAACTGTTTGCCCGGTATTTTATTGATCTGACGCCGCGCGTGTCGCTCATTGCAGCGCAGGCGGCCGATGTGCACGGCAATTTGTTTACCGGCCCGAACACCGAAGACACGCCGACCATTGTCGAAGCCACCGCCTTCAAAAGTGGTATCGTGATCGCCCAGGTCAATCAAATCCTGCCGACCCTGCCGCGCATCGACATTCCCGCTGACTGGGTGCATTTCGTGGTGCAGGCACCGACCCCGCATTACATCGAACCGTTGTTTACCCGTGACCCGGCGCAAATCTCTGAAATCCAGATTTTGATGGCAATGATGGCGATCAAGGGCATTTATGCGCCGTATCAGGTAACGCGCCTGAACCACGGCATCGGTTTTGATACCGCCGCCATCGAATTGATTTTGCCAACCTATGCCGCCGAACTCGGATTAAAGGGCAAAATCGCCCGGCACTGGGCCTTGAATCCACACCCGGCCCTGATTCCGGCGATTGAAGCCGGGTTTGTCGAATCGGTTCATTCATTTGGTTCGGAACTGGGCATGGAAGAGTATATCCGGGCCAGGCCTGATGTATTTTTTACCGGCCCCGATGGCTCGCTGCGCAGCAACCGCGCCTTTGCCCAGGCAGCCGGGCACTATGCCTGTGATTTGTTTATTGGCTCAACCTTGCAAATCGATTTGCAGGGCAATTCTTCCACTGCCACGCTGGGCCGGATTGCCGGATTTGGTGGCGCGCCGAACATGGGCGCTGATGCGCGCGGACGGCGTCATGCCAGCCCTGCCTGGCTCAAAGCCGGGCGCGAGGCACGCGATGGCACGCAAGCCATGCCGCGCGGGCAAAAGCTGGTGGTGCAGATGGTGGAAACCTTTCGCGAACACATGCAGCCTGCGTTTGTCGAGCAGCTCGATGCCTGGCAACTGGCCGAGCAGGCCAAGATGGATTTGCCACCGGTGATGATTTATGGCGACGATGTGTCACACATTTTGACCGAAGAGGGCATCGCCAATCTGCTGTTGTGCCGCACCATGGAAGAGCGGGAGCAATCGATTCGCGGGGTGGCCGGGTATACCGCCCCCGGTCTGGCGCGTGATGCGCGGATGGTGGAAAACCTGCGCGACCGGGGCATTATCCAGCGGCCACAGGATTTGGGGATTGATGTGCGGCACGCCACGCGCGATTTATTAGCCGCCAAAAACATGAAGGATTTGGTGCATGCGTCAGGCGGGCTGTATCAGCCGCCGAAGCGGTTTCGGTATTGGTAACGCTCGAAACAATCAGGAGTGATGCATGGAAAGTTTGCAGTTTCGTTTCAGCGCGGGCACGCGCCGCCTTGTGGGGCCACCGGTTTTGGTCGGCGTGGTTGGCTCGGGCAATCTGGAAGTGTTGTTGGAATCGCAAAATCTGGCCGGGGCGTGCGAGATCGATATCCGCACCCAATCGCATGGGTTTGGCCACATCTGGCAAGCGGTGCTGGCCGATTTTCATGAAAAATGGCAATTGGCTGATGCCAAAATTTCGATCAATGATGTCGGTGCCACACCGGCAGTGGTCGGCTTGCGGCTCAATCAGGCACTTGAATCAGCCATGGCGCAGGGGGCGGCAACATGAGTGGCACCGTCGCCAGCAAAACACGCAGCTACCGCGAAGCCACGGCGCGCGAGCGGCTGGCACAGTTGCTTGACGCCGGTTCGTTTTCCGAAATACTTGGCCCGACCGAACGCGTTACCAGCCCGCACTTGCCCTTGCTTGGCGCACCGCTTGCATTTGATGATGGTGTCATTATTGGCCGGGCCCGGTTGGGCGGGCAGCCGGTGTGGGTAGCGGCGCAGGAAGGCGGGTTTATGGGCGGTGCGGTGGGCGAAGTACACGGTGCCAAGCTGACTGGCCTGATGGCGTGTGCCGAGCCGGGGCAGCCACTGCTGCTGCTGTTCGAGAGTGGCGGGGTACGGCTGCATGAAGCCAATGCTGGCTTGATTGCCGTATCCGAAATCATGCGGGCCTTGCTCGCAGCACGGCAGCGTGGCGTGCCGGTGCTGGTCTTGATTGGCGGGGCCAACGGCTGCTTTGGCGGCACCGGCATTTTGGCTTGTTGTGCCAACCGGATCATCATGTCCGAAGAAGGGCGCTTGGCCATGTCTGGCCCGGAAGTGATTGAAACCGCGCATGGCGTGGAAGAATATGATGCGCGCGACCGGGCGCGCATCTGGCGTAATTGTGGCGGCAAGCAGCGCTATTTGCTTGGCGATTGTCAGGTATTGGTGCCCGATCAAATTGCCGCGTTTCGTGCGGCGGCGCTGGCCCAGTTGGCTCAATTGTCTCAATTGGGGCAATTGGATCAAGCAAGACAAAGCGGCCAAATTGGAAAAAGCGGCCAGCGCCCGCAATCGCCCGACAATGGCGCGGCTGACGGGATCGGCCTGTCACTCTACGGCCAGACGCAAGAACAGGCGCTGTTGCAAGACCGTTTGCAGCGCTTTGGCGGCATGGACGATGCGCTGGCAATCTGGCAAGCACTCGGTGTGCCACAGTTTGACGAGTTGCCGATGCTGGCCGCCGACGCGTTTGTGGCCCATGTGGCGCGCTGGCGCGTCGATCCGGCAAGTTTTACCGGATGGCCCGTGTCGGCACCGGTGCCTGCTTTGGCGACGGCGGTAGCGGAAACCGCAGCCGGGGCAGCCGGGGCAGGTGTGGAAACAAGCACCAAGGAGTCTTGGCAAGAACTGGCACAAGCGCTGTTCCCGGCCGGCTTTTCGATTACCCGGCACGGGGAATTTTTGTCTGGCACCGGCCAGGTTGGCGCGCAAACCGTAGCCGTGATCGGCACCTGCGAGCACGCCGAGATCGGCGTCGAAATTGCGTTGCAGCAGGCACAGGCGGTATTGCAGGTAATACGCCAATCGCCCGGACGGGCGATTTTGTTATTGGTTGATACCGTCGGCCAGCGCCTGCGCCAGCGCGATGAACGGCTTGGCATCAACCGCTATATGGCGCATCTGGGCAAGTGTCTGGAGTTGGCGCGCCAGCACGGGCACCGGGTGCTGGCGCTGGTGTATGACCAGGCACTGTCGGGCGGTTTTTTGACCAGTGGTATGATGGCTGATGAATGTTACGCCTTGCCACAGGCACAGATTCGGGTCATGGCGCTGTCGGCCATGGCGCGCATTACCAAAGTAGCAGAACCGGTATTGCAGGAGTTGGCACAAAGCAACCCGGTGTTCGCACCGGGCGTTGAAAATTACTGGAAAATGGGAGGTATAGCGATGATTTGGTTGAATCAACTTGATACGGCGCTAATGCAGGCGCTGGCAGCCCCGGCAACGGGCGATACACGGGCCAAACTGGGCCACGAACGGGGCGCTCGCAAGGCCGCATGGACCATAATCGAACAGGTGCGTCATAATGTTGCCCCGGCATAGTTTGGTGTGGCTCAGCCAAGCCGGGTGGCAACAGGCCACACACGCCCTGCAACCGGCAGAACTGGCCCTGTGCCAGCGCTGGCAAGAGGCAGATTGGCCGTTGGTAGTGCGGCGGCAAGTCGGGGCACCGGGCAACATCGGGCTTGGTTTGGCCCCACCGCCTGACCCCGCTACCGGACAAAAATCCAAACTGGCATTGTTGTGCGAGATTGGCGACATCGTGCGCCATCAGGGGCCGTTGCTGTTGCGCCAGAGCATTGACCGTGCGCCGCTGGCATGGCAATCCGGCTTGGCCCAGCTTGATGCGCAACTGGCGGCAGAGGGGATCGAAGCCGAAGTCTATGGTTCGCTGGCATGGCAGAGTGTGACCGGGCAGACCTATGTGACGGCCCATTCCGACATCGATATCAGCGTGCCGCTGGCAAGCCATGCCCAACTGAACGCGGCCGGGACGATTCTGCGCGCTTGCAGTTTGCCGCTCGATGGCGAATTGCGCTTCCCCTTGCAGCAGGCGGTGGCGTGGAAAGAATGGTTCTTGCAAGATGCCGAGCGGGTATTGGTCAAGCAGGAACAGGCGTTCCTGTGTTCGCGTCAGCTGTTGCTGGAAACCCTGACTTAGGCGCACGCGATGTTGATGCAAGTGCCTCTGGTTGAGCTCGCCCGTGCAGCACCGGCGGCACCGGCCATTGCCGCCGGTGCTGCACGGGCGGCAGTGCGCAGCCTGTACGCCGAACTGTGCCTGTATCCCAAGCCCGGGCTGGTGTCCAAAGTCGATAGTGGCAGCCATCAAGACATGAACGCCGCCACGTTCATGCGCAGCCTGTTTAGCCTGCGCCACTATTTTCGCGACATTACCACTGCCGGAATGCAGGACGCCGATTTTGCCACGTTGCGCAGCCTCGGCATTGCCGCCGAAGCGCGCATGCTGGCCGCAACCGGTGGGGTGAACACCCATCGCGGTGCCATTTTTAGCCTTGGCCTGCTGTGCGCTGCATGGGGCCGGGCCCAGGCCCGTGGCCAGGCCAGCAGCGCCTGTGCCATACGCAACCAATTGCGCCAGCGCTGGGGCGCGCAACTGGCGCAGCACATGGGGGCACCCGGTTCGCACGGGGCCGAAGTGTGGGCGCGCTATGCACTGGCTGGCGCGCGCCAGCAGGCGGCACATGGCTTGCCAGCGGTGTTTGAACTCGGTTTGCCGCGCCTGCGCAGTCGCTTGCAGCAAGGGCAGCCATGGGAGGGTGCGGCGCTCGATACCCTGTTCGCGCTGATGGCGCATGTGACCGACAGCAACGTTTTATATCGGGCTGGCTGGCGCGGCATGCAACTGGTGCAGCAGCAGGCAGCGCGCTTTTTGCAGCATGGCGGCAGCAGCCATCCGTTATGGCAACAACATGCGCTGGAATGCCACCGGGTGCTGGTGGCGCAGCGCATTTCACCCGGTGGTGTGGCTGATTTGTTTGCCGCTACCTGTTTGCTTCATTTTTTACTGCCTTGGCCGGAGCGGGGTGGTTGATGGCGTTGCGCTGGGCCGTAGTATGTTCCGGGCAGGGCGGGCAGCAGGCGGGCATGCTCGATTTGCTGCATGCCGATCCACTGGCGTGGCAGGCATGGCAGGAAATTTGGCAATCGGTTTGGCCATTGGTTGGACCAGCGGCTGGAGAATTGGCTGAACCAGCACTGCAACCGATGCCCACCACACTGGCCGATTGGCAGGCACACTTGCAAGATGGCAATTGGTGCTATGCCAACCGTCCGGCCCAGACCCTGATCGTGGCTTATCAACTGGCGCTGTGGCAGGTATTGGCACCGCGTTTGCCGCCACCGACCATGGTGGCGGGCTATAGCGTTGGGGAAATCGGCGCGCAAGTCTGGGCTGGTAGCCTTGACCCGCAAGCGATTATGCCGCTAACCGTCAAGCGCGCCGAATTGATGGATCAGGCGGCAAACGGGGTGGCGCAGGGCTTGCTGGCCGTCTCCGGTGGCGCATGGCAACACGGGCCGGATTGGGCCGACTTACTGAGCGCGCATCAGGCCGCGCTGGCAATTGACAATGGCAGTGCCGGTTGTGTGATTGGTGCGCCTGCCACTGGCCTCGATAGCCTCGGCCAGCACTTGCAACAGCGCGGCGAGCGGGTGCAGCGGCTACCAGTGCAGGTTGCCAGCCATACGGTATTGATGCAACCGGCCTATGCGGCATGGCAGGCGTATTTGACGCAGCAGAATTGGCAGCGACCCCGAACTACCCTGTTGGCTGGTTGTGATGGCAGCCGCCTGGCCAGTGCCGCCGCGCTGGCCCCGGCACTGGTGCGCCAAATGGTGGCACCGGTGCGCTGGGCCGCCTGCATGGATCGGCTGGCCGAGTCTGGGATTGACAAGGTACTGGAAACCGGCCCCGGTTCGGCCTTGGCCCGTATGCTGCAGACGCGTTGCCCGCATTTGGCCGTGCGCTCGCTGGCCGATTTTCGTTCGCCCGCTGCCGCCGTAGCGTGGCTGGAGCGGCAATGACGATAACCACGGCAAGCACGGCAAGCACGGCAAGCACGGCCTAGCGCCAACTACTCGCTGCCAAATTGCTGCAACAAATATAATCTCTGGTAAATCCCGTCCGCAATGTGCATCAATTCATCATGCGTGCCGCGTTCACTGATCTTGCCGTGATTGAGCACAATGATTTGATCTGCATCGCGAATCGTTGACAGCCGGTGCGCAATCGCCACCAGCGTCACCTTGCCGCGCAGCGCGTCAAGCGCCTGTTGCACCACCTGTTCGGTTTCACTGTCGATGTGCGAGGTTGCCTCATCGAGCAGCAAAATCTTTGGCTGCCCGGCCAGTGCCCGCGCAATCGCAATCAATTGCTTTTGTCCGGTCGACAGGCGCGAACCGTTTTCACCCAGATCGGTATCGTAACCCTGTTCCAGCGTCAAAATAAATTCGTGTACCCGCGCCGCCTGGGCCGCACTTTCAATCACCTGTTGCGACAGGCCGCGCCCCATATCGATATTTTCCCGGACACTGGCCGCCAGCAAAAACGGATCTTGCGGCACCAGTGCCAGATCGGCACGGAAGGCTTCATTGGAAAAATCGGCCAAAGGCGTGTCATCAAGTAAAATTTGCCCGGCTTGCGCCTGATAAAAGCGCAGCAACAAACTAAGCAGGGTGGATTTGCCGCTGCCGGTATGGCCGACAATGCCAAAAAACGCTCCGGCGGGCAGCTCCAAATTTAAACGGTGCAAAATCGGCTGGCCCGGCTGATAGGCAAATTCGACATCGCGCAAACTGAGCCGGCCGTGCCTGATCCGATGATCCAGAGTGGTCGGCACCGGCACCGGCTCTTGCAGCAGGGTATTAACCCGCGCCGCGCCAATCACCGCCTGCTGCAACTGGCTAAACTGCATGGTAATTTGAATCATCGGTTCCACCACCCGTGCGATATAGCTCAAAAACGCATACAGCACGCCGATTTCCAGACCACTGATGGCATCACTGCCCGGACGATTGGCAAACTGGTAAATCACCAGCGCAATCAGGCCAATATTCACAAAATCGAGTACCGGGCGCAGCAGCCAGGCATTGGCCCGCACTTCCTTCATGCGCGCCCGATACAACCGCTGGTTCAGTTCGGCAAAGCGTGCGCCATGGCGCAAGGTGGCGTTATGCGCCTGCAACAGGTTCATGCCGCCAATCGATTCGGCCACCTGGGCATTGATGTCGCTGCGCAACTGGCGCGCGCGTGCCACCGCCGGGGCGCTAAAGCGCTGATACAGCCAGACAATCGCCACTGCCGAAGGAAACATCAAGGCCGCCAACAGCATCAAATGCCAATCCATAAACGCCATTGCCACCAGCGTGCCAAGCAGCACAATCGAACTGTCGAGCATCACAAACAATACCTGCACATACAGCGCCTTGACCGCCTCGGTATCGTTGGTGACGCGTGACACCAGTTGTCCGGTAATCGCCGAATCAAAATACGCCATCGGCAGTCGCATCACATGCGAATATACCTGCTCCCGCAGG
>JACCDS010328677.1_pt1 | contig 29478 bp, 19 predicted proteins | sample 7446441 | NCBI WGS metagenome assembly JACCDS01 (sample SAMN15323445, study PRJNA562643) | freshwater metagenome | isolation source: river surface water | place: USA:Blue River Watershed | collected 2017-08-17 | reverse complement strand
GGCTTCCTTGTCACTGACAAATTTAATGAATGACTCTGGTAAAAAAGATTTAATTGCAAAATAGACGAATGGCGAAGACCATTGCAAGCCTAAGGCTGCATAGGTATAGGCCATTCTTTTTGAGTAAGTGTTCATGATTGAGAATCAGTATTTCGACCTTGTGCTAGCTTTCTTCTTAAGAATGCTGGCATTTCAGCTTCAGAGCTCATGCAGAACATGACTGAGTCTTGCAAAGAGGCACTTCTGTTTTTCATTTGACGTGATGAGTACATCAATTCTTTTTCCATGGTGTCGTAGTCACGGCGATTCATGAGATTGCGCAAGTATTTGACCGTTTCATTCAACCAAGGATTGTTGATAGCACGTTCTTCTATTTGAGTTAATAGGCGTTCAACAGCATCCCAGTTACGTGCTTTGACATAGTTTCTTGCTTCTCTTTGAAGATCAGCTGCTTCGATTTCGACGAAGCGTCTAGCGACCAATTCATTTTCACTGGCATTGATATAAGTTGGCGTATCAACAATTTTTAGTTCTGGCAAAGATACGCTGAATCGCTGTTGCATACCATCAGCATCTTCAGCCTTGATTGTGAATCGCAATACTTCACCATTTTTCTGAGCGCGAGCCACCTCTTTCATTGATAAAGAGACTGCCATCCATACTTCTGAATTCGTGGCTATTGATGGCAAGCTCCAATCACCAGTCGGATTGAGTATGTAATCGTTACGTACCTTAACAACATCTAAGTCAGAATGAATGCGCACACGCACAGCACGCCAATCTAATGAGGATAAGAAGCTCATTTCTGCATCAAAGGATTCAGCCAAGTCTTCTGCTCGTTGACCATACCAAGCATTGCCCTGTCCGGCATTGGCAATGGCTGTCATGAGCTCTTCATTGAAGCCCACGCCAATACCAACAGTTGTGGTTGTTACACCCGCATTTGCCAATGCTCGGACCTGTTCTGCAATTTGGTCCTGATCTACGATGCCTTCATTGGCCTGGCCATCTGATAACAGAATGACACGACACATCTGATCCATGCTTGACAGGGGTGCAAGTATTTCAGCGCCTTTTAACCAACCATCATGTAAGGCTGTTGTGCCACCTGGATGAATTTGTTCCAACTTCGCAGGCAGTATGACTTTGGCTGCATCAACAGTCATGAGTTCTAAGGCAACTTTGACAGTATTGTCATAAACAACGACTGTGACCAAGTCTCTACCACTCATGCGATTCAGAATGTCTAGAGCACAACGTCTGGCTTCTTCAATCTTTCGACCTTGCATAGATCCTGATCGATCAATCACCAAGGCAATCGCCAAAGGTGTTCGTTGACGCGATGTTTCTTCATGCGAGCGAAGGCGCAATAAAACATCAAGGGTGTCTGTGCCCTCTTCTGTGATGACTTTTTTACGGGTATCTAAGATGACTTCAATTTTTTTATCATTAATCATGATGTATTCCTGTTTATATATTTAGCTTTATCGATAACTGCTGTTCTTTACTTTTCATTACCTACGGTTGTTGCCTTTATTACGTTTATTACCTTTGCTACTTTTATTTATTGAATTTCTGAGCAATCACTTCTTCTTTTAACTGCTTGATCATTTCTTCAAGTTGGCGAATGTGCATTTCTTGTCGGTGAGCCATGTCATGATGCATATCTGTTAGATGCTTAACGATGTCAGTTTGTTTATCCATGAACATATGCATTGAAGAATCCATTTTTTGACAAAAGCTGTCTAAGCTATTGCGTATTCGCTGAATGTCTTCATGAAATTTTTCTTGAGCATCGCCAGAGACTTTGACAATCGCAGGCTGAGCTGTTGCTGCCAAGTTATTGAAGATTTCTGAAACCATTGTTTTAAGTTCTGTTACTTCCAATCTCAGATCGCCAACAAGTTCTCTCGTGTTAACAACCCCAGTTCTTCTCATGCCTTCTAGGTAAGTTTCAGAACTAAGACCTGATCGACTGCCTTTTTGAGTCTTATCCAGTTGTTCGTGAGCCGAACCTAAGGACATCATTGGGATGCTGTCCATTGTTGCGCTTCGAGATGAGAGTGGTGATGTGCCACTTCTTCTGTTGTTGCGCAGGTTGCCTCTATCCGGTTGTTTGAAGGAGGCCACCAATAGTTCGGCCAAGTTTGGCTTAGTTTGATTGAGGGCCAATGGCTCTAAAAGATCGTTGTCTAAGCCATTGATGTAATCAGCGACCTTTTGCATGGGATAGCCCTGCTCCATCAATGAGCGACTAGCCAAAAACTGTAAGAGGTGTTTGTAATGGTATTCAGCATCCCGGCCAATGCGTATTGGGCGACTTAATAAGCCCTCAGTGACGTAGTAGCGTATGAGTCTTTCGCTGATTTTGGAGTTATCTCCAGGAAGCGAGAGCTTTTGAGCGCAATCAAGCGCGACATCGGCTAATTGGGCAGCATTACCGCTAAATCGTTGATAGTTTTGAATAAAAAATCCCATTTATGTTCCCAGTGACCCATTGAGGTGTTAATTAATACAGTTATTACTGTCAATATTACAGTAATAGCTGTATTCGTCAAGGGTGTTTGTGAAAAAGTTTTAGATGGGGTGATTTTGGGGGATGGGTGGCTCAGGGGGTGAGCTTAAAACTAGAAAATATCTTTATTACCATAGCTACATAAGAAAAAATCTTACAAATAACGTAAAAAAATGGGCTAACCATACTGCAGCAATCGATGCAACGATTTTTAATTATAAAAACCTAGACTGCCAATAGTTTTATAAAAGCACTGTCACTACTTATATGTCAATAATCAACTTTAAAGAAAATTTAGAAAACTGGGGAGCTATCATATCGACTGAAATAATTTCTCGTCAATTAAATCACTAACTCGCTCAGTTACAACCAGACTAGCCGTGAGTCTGGCTCTTGAAAGACCAACAAAAAGTCGCTTCCTTACATCGTCAGTCCACTCATCAAAATCAATTTCAGTAAGAATTACAGCATCAGCACACTGCCCCTTGAATCTAAATAAAGTGTCTACGAATAATTGCCCATTCGACCATATTGCTGCACCCTTTGAGTCATAGCCAATAAATCTCTTTATTTGTAGATCAGCAAGCGTCTTAAGACCGCCAGAGAGTAAGGTGCTATTTACCATACCCCGAAAACTTAATACAGCGATTGACTCTGGAGCATAGCCCTCCCTAAGCAAATCAAGAACGGCGCATTCGGTCGCCTCATTGACCGAGCCAACCTCATATGTGTAAATTTCAGGAATCATCCCTGCAAAGCCATTCCCAGATTCTAAGGGATCGGGAGTAAGCTGCAAGGCATTCATCAGATTCACAAGCCGCTGCGGGGAGCGGTAATTTATGGGCGAAGTTAATTTAACCCACCCCTTCCAATTGGTATCCCAACGCTTATATAAATCTTGTGATGGATCCTCAAGCCAAATTATCCTTCCGCCCTCTTTAACCATTGTCGCCAAAGATTCACCCCACTGACGCTCAAAATCCTGACCTTCATCAACAACTAAAACATCTAATTGGCCAATCAAATCTGCAATATTTTCCAAAAGAAAACTCTGAAGATCTTGAAAAGCATTATTTTTCTCGAAATCAACTTCACGGTCCTTTTGCATAGAAAGTAGGTAAGCTAATTCATGAAAGGTCATGCAATTATTTGGCTCCGGTGCAACTAATTTCATTGCATCCGCCAATGGCCGGTTAAAACATAAATACATTGATGTTTGATTATTACTTTTTGCTCTTTTTAACTCCTTCAAAGCAAGCTGAGTTTTACCTGAGCCAGCGGTTCCTTGAACCCATAAATTAAAAGGTGAAAACTCAAGTCTTTCAGCCCACTCAGATAGCCCACCAGCAAGTCTTGTTGTAAGCACTTTTGCGGATCGACCTAAAAGACCAAGCTGAGGCGCAATAAATGCCTTTTCAGACAAGAAGTCCCTTATTGATAGAGCATCGGCAATATTATCTCCGGATGGCATTGGGTTATCTTCGAAGATTTTTTGGATGATTTTAGGTAGATTAGTAGATTCAGATTGATCTACAACTCTTCCGATTGCCAGACTTGAGGGGAGCGGCCCTGCGATTATAGCCGTTGGAAGATATAGCAAATTTTCAATTTGAATTGCTTTTCCAGGATGACGCCTGGAAAATTCTTGTCTTAAAGAATGGATATTTCTAGTAACTTGTGACGATATGCTCTTTTCATGTCGGCGTCCATTCGCATTCTCGTAGATGGCCAACAAATCTCCAGCTTTTGAGCGCTCGATTTTTGTTTCTTTTTGCTCAATTGCCAGAATTTTTCCATATTGATTTACAACCAAAAAATCAATCTCTCCGTAGATTGCTGCATCCTCCTCAATGCGCGTCCAATGAATACCATGGAAAACTGAATATTGGTCTGATAATTCACTCTTTAGACGAAGCAAAGTTCCAATTTCGCTTGAAAAGCGGAATTCCTTATTTTCAATCTGAAAATCTTCAGGGAATATTTGAGCCATTAATTCTTTTCCTATTTAGAGCGAGTATCAATCAAAGCGATCATTGAATCAAATGAAGACAGTCTGGGAGCTTCATCTCTAAATACATAAAAGTTGACTGGAAAATTACACCTATTTTCACTATCAAGAATACCCAGAAAGTAACCAGCGATTAAATCGCCCTCTTTGAATTCAGGATAGAGCGTACGTGGCAAACCCATAATCGAGCATGTAATCCCTCCCAGGGGACTGACTAAAAGATCAACAAGTTCACCACGCGTTGATATGTTTTTGACAACCCCCATTACATCACACGAAGAGCAAATAGAATTTTCATCTTCATACACCCTCTCCTGTAATGCATCTACGTATTCACCACAAGCAAATCTTGACTTACATGACAAACAATGGTGGCCTGTAATTGAAATTTTAGAAGCATCAATCTCTTTATTTAGAGGGAGTATGTTTTTTGCGTACGTAATTAAATCAACAACACGACCTCTTAGGGACTCATCGAGGCCACCGCTCCAGCCCGTATGAGAACCTACTAACTCCAATTGCAGATTCGAGTGTGAAGTTGAATCCTCAACCATAAGGCCGTAGACACCAATTTGGAGTAAGTACTCTTCTTTTGGCAATCCTTCATCATCGATTACATTACCGCTCTTGAAGTCCACGACATGAATAACTCCCTCATCATCAAGGTAGGTTAAATCAATCTTTCCAGCCACTTCTAATTTTGCAAGCTCAAACCATTTTTCCGATCCCAGCTTAGAAAATTCATCTTTATGAATCGGAAGGTTTGTGCCTGATCTTTCTAGGCTTTTATCTTTTCCATATTTATCAAGCAATCGCTTGATTTGCTGAACATAGGAGATAACTCTTTCGCCAGTAATTATTCCGCTCAAACCAAATTTTTCATATACCCAGCATATCAAAGGCCCTCTTTTATTATTTAAAGCCAGACTATCAAGAGCGCCTATAAACTGTTTTTTTATTTCCACCCCTGATACGGAGGGATTAGATAAATTATCCTCAATAACTTTATGGATTGCTGTGCCTGTCAGGGCGTATATGTTCGACGGCCGGCTTATCGAAGGATGGCTTTCCGTTTCAAGTAAATATCTCAGGGGGCATGAATTAATTAAAGATATTTTGGAAGGAGAAAATGGCTTGGTTCTTGTAACCCTATCAAGGACTTTAAACATACTACTCAGCTCTCAGCTCATAAAGAACCTGCCCCATCCTTCGCGATAGATCAAAAGTTGTAACAAACTCAAATTTTTTCACTTCTAAAGCAAAGTTCTCTAGCTCCGGGTGCAAGTTCAAAACCTCATCCCTATTCCAAAATGGATGAATTAGTGCCGCCCACTTATCATCCCCAAGCCCTATAACTTGAATATTTCCTATTTTCTTTAGTTCAGTATCAAAAAATCCAGCGGCCTCCTTAGCAAGACTCTCTGACAATGCAAGCCAATCTTCTGTGCCTGAATAATTAAAATTACCATCGATACCCGCCACAAAATTAGGATCAAGAAGAAGCTGAATTACATCCAAGCCCAGCCTCCAATCAAGTAAGCCATGAAAACCCTGATTTCCGTAACGATGTAAACACTTATAACATCCAGTTACACACGCCAATTCATGACTACCATTTCTTAAATCTACCAACGGTGAAGATAGCTTATCACCAATGATCTTGCGCATGACATCAAGTACCATTGGCTCCATATTATGGTTTAACTGGCCCAGCCTATTACTAAGACCCGAACCATTTACCAATTCATCTGATATTTGTAATACCGGTATACGCTTACCATCTTTCCTCTTTTGTACACGTGGCTCTAAAATTTCAAATTCGTCGGGGTCGACGTCCAAAATCATTCTTGATGCATAGTTAACAATCAAAAAACATGCTGAAATGCTGCCAGCTCTAAATGCTGACGATAAATTGAGCTTATCTGACTCTTGCATCCTCATAAATGATAAGGATGAGGAAATTGAATTAGGCTCCAACACTATTGAATCAGTAACTTTTGGGGCCGAGAGATAAAAACCTATTTCGCGCTCATCAGAGACCCTAAATCTGTCGCTCAAGGTGGGTCTAATTTGATCAATCTTTCTAGCCTCATCATCAACCCAGAGGTTATTAATAAATAAGTTATTTGTACGTCCATTTTGAACGTATGGCGCACTTAAACTGCCCTTAGTCGCATTGAATCCTGTCCATTCATCATTGATAAATTGACCTCTATTTAATCTAAAAACTCTAGAACTTTGGCTCAGTCCAACGCCCAAATTCGAATTATTAAAGTACTGCGGGTCAATTAGCTTAGCTTCAGCGATCGAAGTTTTACTTGCTTTAGTTAATAACTCTTCTGCCCCAACATTGTCTTGAAGGCCCTGAACTAACGTTGTAACAAATCCTCTTGGTACAAAAGTATTGTGAATGACACTACCCGATTTCTCTGCGCCACAAGCTTCGCAGGCTCCTGAAAGCCCGCTTTCAGAATTAACCTTAGACCAGGCCGAGCATACCGGACACTCTATAAGCTTTTGTAATTCACCGATCGTTTCTGGATTGGAGTTAAAGCTAGCCCTCTGGTTTGACCAAACCTGTTGCAATGAACTGCCAACATAGCCAGCTGTAAAGTATTTACGTTTATCTTGAACAAGAAATCTACCAGGCGCAAATTCTTGAATAGCAACATCTAAATCTCTACCGATTTCAGTGAATTTAATATCATTTTTCCCAGATACGATTGGCTTTGTATATAAATTACGAGTTCTTGTTGGCATTCCATACATGGGGAAAAGACCATGCTCAGCCAGAGCCTCAGCCAGACCATTCTCCTGCATATCAGGTTCGGCACATATTCTGCCAATTTGGTCTAGGACCCAATCAATTGAGAGTTGATTTGAAATAGATTTAGCTCTTTCAATTTCCTCACCCACACACAATTTTATAAATTTTTCCTTAGATTGTGACGTGCTCGCTAATGCATCCTTTATAAGAGGAATCCATCGAGATCTCTCTTTGTTCAATCTATCAACACGTATAAACTCTCCATGATTATCTGGAGAAAAACGTAAATCATCCCCATCCCATATAGAACCAGAGGTGTTTCTGATCTCATTAAAAGCTTCAACAAGCCAGAATTTTAAAATCATCCTCCGAACAATCTGATCTAAACCAGTAGTTAAAAATGGTGGCGGCGGAGAATCACCAGTAATTTCTTCTGGGTGCCAAAAATAGTGTAAGTCGTGGCTCTTGCTTCTGCAGACTGTTAGTACAAATGAAAAAGCCTGACCTCTTCTACCAGCTCTACCTACACGCTGCTGGTAATTAAATCTTTGTGGCGGCATATTTGCCTGAAATACAGCTCTCAAATCACCGATATCAACCCCGACCTCCATCGTAGTAGTAACCGAAAGAACATCTACAACACGGGCAAGTTCATCAAGTCCCTCATTAACCTGAATCTTATCTGAACCCATTGGCAAGATATCATCATCATCTTGAATCAGAACACCTTTAAACCGTCTTAATCGAGCTGCAGGATTGGTAGTCATCCCCGTTAGTTCCTCAGCACGTAACCTATAAATACCCTGAGAATGCTGAATTCTCTTGCCCAAGAAATTCGCTTCTCTCAATTCAGAGACAATTCCAGTGGGCTCAGAATGTAATTTAGCTCTGCATCGAGTACAAATTTTTGCGCCGAAGTGAAGATGCACTCGACCGCAATTTCCACAACGCCAATAAGGAGCATCACTTTTAAGTGGTCTATAGGAAACCTTATAGACATGGATTTTTCCACCTTCATGGCCGGAAGCGCTCATTCGCACGAGAAAATTTTGCAACAGTGCGTGAGGATCGCCACCGAAGCTATCGCAGCGAGCTTGCGCAAAGGATCTTAGCCTTTTATCTACATCCTGCGGCCCTATCCAGTCCGATTGATAAAAATCATACTGCCCCGGTAATAGACGATAGGAATCAGATACTACCCTAAGCATCGCATCATAAATAGCAAGATCTTCTCTAGTCTCATTATTTTTTAAATCTAAACAAGGGTAGCCCCAACCGGCCTCTTCCACGGCAAAGTATGTTTTACTAAAAAGCGTCTGACCTACAAGCTCTATCAAATCTTTCGCAACCTCTCGGCTTGCTTCATCAAGTTCCTCAGAATACTGAGGGACATCTCTCCAATACCAATCTTCACCTTTCAATTCAAAAAGTTGCTGCCATGAAAAAGAAGTGGTAACTTTTTTACTGCTTGGGACCGGACTTATTCCAGTACGATCTGTTGGATGAATGCCTTTTTCCACAAGCCCCGATAGAATTGATTTAATCTTATTCCCAGCAACCGGATTAGGCGCTTCCAAAATATCGCTAATCGGCACCGTATCACCTGCAGATGAAAATTTTGCACGATTCAAACTCTGTATTAATGAGAGAACTGCATTCAATTGTTCATGATCTTCAGGGTCTTGAATTTCTTTTGATTGCAATTCAATTAAACGTTCGGTTGCCCTTTGGATCTCTTGCTTTATCTCTTCAGGAGTTTTTTTATTGGTATCTATCGAGGCGAGTAATCTAACAACCAATTCACGTCTAGCATCATCGTGATGACCACCCTCTAAATCTAATGCGGCTTTTGCGGCATCCTGCCTGCTATCAGAAAATGATATGAGGCGCTCTTCAGGGTTTGATTTCTTAAGTTCCCCCATAAGAGAGCTAGCAAGCAATTGAGTTGTTTTAGAAAAACCTACTCTAAAACCTCTAATTGGAGATGACTTTCCCAGCGAGGATTTATAACTAGTTCCACAGGCCGGGCACTGAAATGGTAAAGCTGTTCCAGCGATATTTGATGCAGTTTGTCCATGAGATTTATTTGCATCAAATTGAGCTTTAGAAGCGACGTAATGCCAACCTGAAATTCCGTCGCCAATTGTCCCATTTGACGGCAACCTCTTGATAGTTGCCGTGAATACATCGAAGTCAGCCTTCACCCAATTTCCGATTGATTCATCATCCTGTACATCCTCGTCCCCCGACGGCCAAAACCTTGACATCGTTGGCATAAATAGAGCGTAGTCTTCTATGGTCCTCTGCTCAACCATTAATACCTTTGCCCTCTCGGGCATCGCTTCAGTATCAGGATCATTTGGCAAAATTTCAATCCTGTCGGTGGCGCCTGAAGATCGTTTCCCACCAAAAAATAGTGTTCCGCAACACTCACAATAGAGCAGTTCAACTTTTCTAGTATGTCTACCATTGAAAATTTGCTTTCCGTATCGCTGACCCGAATCTACGGATAAATCGCCAAAAAGTAGGTCAGCCCGCTTTTCCAAAGCAAGATCGAGAGGTGATGGCAATGGTGCGGCAAATAAACCTTCTATAGCTCTCAAAAAGGTATGCGCTCTAAACCTAGGTAACGGCAGATTTGCATCTATAGACCTACCAAACCATTTGGGCCAGTAATCGGAACAAGAACGCAGCCAAATTAGAAGCTCTACGAGTAGAGTATTGTCATTAGGAGATTCAAATATTCTTTGAGATATGTGACTAAGGGTTGTTGCCCTAACAACACCCTTTTCAGCATCAACACAACCTGATTGAAGTAGCAAGCCAGCCTTATATACACAACTTTCAGCAAGCTTGTCGATTGATAATTTTTGAATATTCAAGCCAAAATACTCGGCAAGAATTAACCAAAATTGATCATCGAGCCTCTCGGAAGGTGAATCCTCTAGAAACCGCTTACCGCCCAATAGATGATTTGAAACTCCAATCAAATCGCCTGAAAACTTAATTTTTTCTATTGGCGGAGATCCACCTGCAACAATTGCACTCTCCCAAGAGGACCTGTCGGCGTCTTCCGGCAAACCAGAAAGACCAAAGAGGTCCCATAAGTAGTCCAAACTCTGTTCCCTATCGGGGCCAGTAATTGGCAAGGAGGCGCTTGATGCGAGTATCCTTAATTTATGTCTATTATCTGGTTTTGTTAGTCCTAACTCGGTCAGCAACATCTTCAACAAATAAGCGATCTCTGTACCTGCAGAGCCTCTTTGAAGATGAAGTTCATCGAGAACCAGATAGAAATATGAATTGGGATCTGACTCGATCCATTCCTTGGTTTTTTGAAAAATCGGACTATCAATTTCGCGCACCAGCATTGTTGCCAGCATACTTGTATTTGTTATTAGAATATCAGGCGGGTTTCTTTGCATCTCCCAACGACTGACCATTTCATTGCCTGTAGCACTTGGGAAATTAAATTGCAGAGAACCATCTTTACCGGATTCTTTAGAGCGTTTTATAGCATCAACCTGAGTTTCTTCAAGCGTTCGCATAAAGTCGCGAAGATCGCTAATCTTTTCTTTACGTCTTTTTTGCTCTTTTGAATCATGAATTCGCGGATGATCTAACCAACCACTAACCTGAGTTGCTCCTGTGTATCGGCCAAAGAAAATTCTGTTTCCATGAAAGTGCTCCTCCATCGCATCATGAGCAGAATCAGAGTCAAGAGCCTTTCGGAGCCTAACCATCTGATCTTCTACTAAAGCATTCATTGGATAAAGAATCAATGCGCGCAGAGCTTTTGGACGCTCGGGAGATTCATAAGGGGCATCGCGCTTGAAAGTTGGCTCAGAATTATCAGAATTCCACCAAGGCTTCCATTCATGCAATCTTACACTTGGCACCCAAGATTTAGCCTCTTTCGCTATTGCTGCAAATACAGGCAATAAAAAGGACTCCGTTTTACCTGAACCAGTTCCGGAAGTAACTATTCCGGGGGTGCCAGAAGTAACCCCGCGCATTAACATTTCCAGCTGATGCTGATAAAGCTTATATTTACCTATTTTTTTATCGTCTTCCTCATGAGGCAATAGACCTCCTAGGCATAATGCAATAAAAGCCTCAGCTTCTGACTTGGTAAATCCAGGTAGCCACCTTTGCATATTCTCAATGTCAAGCAAATCATTTATTTTTAAACCGTAATCAAGATAAGATGGCAAAGGTTCCAGCAAAGGCTCGGTACATAAAGCGTTAGTAGATTCAAGCAGCTCTCTACGTTTTTTTTGAACGCTAGGAATACCTATTCGGAATGCAGTCTCAATATAAGTAATGTAAAAATCACGTATCGAATAAAACGTTGAGATGGGGTCGTTCATTTATCACACCTACTTTGCACTATATTTCAAAAATGTATTTTGAAATCTTGGAATTAAAATTATTCAGGTATGCATTAACGAACCCGGATAGACCACTTGAAGATGATTCAACAAAATTCGTCAATTCTTTTATCTCATACCTTCCTAGCGAATAAGTTATATATGAAAGTAGTTCAGCATCTAAATCAGGATCACCCAATGCCTTAAGAGTATTGCTTAGCCGTCCAATTTTCTTCGCGGTCAAAATATTTACGGAAGAAATTTGTGGCGCGAACACATTCTCAGAGGGATTATTAAAGGATCCGGCCAATTTATCACCAATGAAACATGAAGGAACCAGCGCATCTGAATTAGCCTCAAATTTATCTGGCCACTCTAAATCTGCATCCCAAATAGGCAAGATATATGCTTGATCACCAGTCATAGGAAATGTTGATCGCCCACCTGTAAATGTCAGAAAGAAAAAGATTGGCGCCCTCACTTTTAATGAACGATAGATCCCCAGAGTATCTCTCCATGCAAGCTCAGAGTCACTTTTATCTGGATCAGCTATTGCCAATAATTCATTAAATACAGACTCAGGCGGGAATCTATTAAATCCTTTTAATTCCACAATTAAGGGATGTGAAATGTCTTGATAGCACTCCATAAGCTGCCCTAATGACATTGCCGGAAGATTTTCAGTATAAGAAACTACAGGCGCGTTTAATAAATCTCCGATGCCGAACATATCAGTTGAAATAGAAACAGTGGAATACTTTCCACCAGAAACAACATCTGATGTTGATGAAATTATTTGCTTAGTTTCGTTGCCAATAAGCCCTAATACCCCAGAAGAGAGCAATGAAGATACAGCCACCCGTAAACAGCTTGGACTTAAGCCCCCGCTAAGAGCCCTTAAATTAATTGCATTTGCGAGCTCTGTATTTGATGCAATTTCTTTAGAGCGTTGGATTTGTAAAGTAATTCTTTCGGGAGAATTCGATTGATTTAAGGCGCTTCGCGAACCAATATTCGAGGTACCAATAAAAGTTTTAAGAACCGCAACTTCAGAAAGAGTTTTAATGCCATCTTTTGAAGCCTTTTCAAACGCTTTCTTTAGTTCCCTTGTAAGTTCTGAAACCTCATTTTTAACCGACTGGTTTGCAGCTTGTATTTCATTTAATAATTTTTGTTTTGTAGCAGCTAATTGAGCAAGTTCAGTTTTACCGGTTTCAAGAAGAGTTTTTTGCTCTGCCTTAACCTTTTCAATTTCCTCATTAAGACGACTAACCACCTCCGGAAGAGTTAAGATTTCCTTGAAGAATTCATCTACGTTTTCGCGAACTAAAAAAATATTCTCAATACTTTTAATTACCCTATTTGAAGCTTGATTAATTAAGCCGTCATCAGACTCCTTGCTCGCCAGTGCGGCAAGGTTTTGAAGATTTCCTTTGGTAAGCACTGGAAAGTCAGATATTTCTGATCTGACTTTAAAAAGTCGCTTAATAGCTGAATTGATGGTTGCACAATCATATTTAATCTGAGCAGCCGGGAATGGCTTAATAACTATTAGCTTGCCCTGCCAAGAAACAGCCTCATGGGACTCATAAGCGTTAAAAGGCATATCAAAGTTATAGTTAGAGAACTCAGTAAGTTCCCCAGAAGATTTAATAATCAAACCATCTAATAACTCGAAAACTGGATATATCGATGTTCTTCCGACAAACTCATGCTGAATCCATGATCTAACAAGATCAGGGTCCGTTGAAGCATGTGGCACTTTATATACGTGATAAACACGCGAATGAAAATTGCTTATTAGAAATCGTGTTTTTCTCTCGGCGTTATGATATTTGACACTCCAAATTGCGAGCATATCTCTTGGCGGAGACATTCCAAAGTAGTCTTCAGGATACCCAGTAGCATCTCCACTTTCGGGAAACATGATTTCTGACTCAGGTTCGGTTAAAACCATTAAATCATTTTCAGTAACTACTCCAGCAATATGAACAAAGAATTGACCGCCTGAAAGCACATTTGTACTAACTCCTAAGACAGGCAACTCCCCAGCATCGCCAAATATCTCACGTGAAAAACTAACCGATTTTTTAACAACAAAACCTTTGTTTGGTGGTGTACCCTGATCCTCCGGTCTCCCAGTTACAGCTGCTTCTAACTCAATATTGACCTTGTCATCATTTTGATCAATCTTAGTTTTAACCAACTTCTTTGCTGGAGCTATAAATTGCTCAACTACAGCTTGAGTTTCTGGATGCAGATAAGCTAGCAAAATTTTGCGCCATAGATTTTTTGAATTCTCGCCATCATAAAATCCATTCGCTAGAGTTTCAGATAAGGTAGCCAATGTTTCAGAAAGACTAGCTGCATCATCTGAATTATCGATGTTATTTAATGCCCATTTTCTAAAAACTTCAAACGATTTACCTTTAAGTTTGCTAATTAAATCAATACGATGCTGATGACTTTTAAGTGAGGCTACATTTTTTGCCCCTGCAATAATTAAAGCTGCGCGAGAATCCTTTAAAAATAAGGCTGATTGATGCTCATCCAAGCCAAATTGGAGCATATGGGATCGCCGATCTATATCAAACTTGGGCTTTTTTTCAACCATTTAATTGCTTTCCTATCAAAACTATCTACTGTTATGAAAATAATAATCTTTATTTCGCTTGATTAAGGCCTTTTGACGTGCAAACTTACGTCTATCCAATGAATAATCTTGATTGAAGACCTCAGAAGGGGAATCAGAACTATCTCGAATCCAAGACCCCAACTGAGCCCACACCTCCGAGTCAACAATGCCGGTAAGCATTAAGGCTCCAGAAGCAGCATACGAAACTTCTCCCCCTCCCCAATGAAGCCACCATCTTGTTAGAGATTCCGGTAACCCAGAAATTAACTCATTAAATACACAAGATCCGTCATTTTGAATTTTTGCAATTGGCATCCCAAGGGCCGAACATAGAAAGATTTTTGCCCAAACCTCACTATCAGTCTCAATTGCAACGTCGTCGCAAGTAACCCAGAATCTATTCCTCTGACGCCCTATCATCCTAACAATTAGATTGGTCTCCGCTTGATTTCTTTGATCGAAAGGACGCCATTGCCTTTTAAATCGGTCCCAAACTTCTAAATCACTCCTGCCATCTAGTTTTATGTTGGACATACTATTTGAAATTTTATTAACGGGGGTTAAAACGTCCCCAAATGATTCTCTATCTAAAATCTCTAGATCGAACTCCTTTGCAATCTCTAAGATTCTTCCATCATGAGAGAGGTCTAATTCAATAGCCCTTATAGATAGCCACATATTTTCATCAAGATCTGAAATGAATCTCTCTCCGTCATTGAGCATGACGCTCAACCTATATTTCTCAGATCTAGATAGGCCACCTACAATACGGCACTGACTTACGTTGGCGGACTTGCAAAGAGAAATAGTTCTGCGGCCTGCAGCGATCGCCAAATGAGAAGATCGTCTTGACTCCAACGCCATGACATGGCCACTCAAGAAAAGCAAATTTCTAAATTGCCATCTGGGAGTTTCAAAAACTATCTCTGGACCAATCAGATTGGCCATAAATTCTCTATATGGAAGAGTTAAGCGACTCTGAAATCGAAGCGCCAAGGACTCAACAATCCCCCCCAAGAATCCAGCTGATGTGACAGCATTTGGTAAATATTTTCTGGCAACGGGCTCAGATCCCGGAGTAACCATTGAAATTTGGGGAGAAAAGCTTCCCAAGTCATAAACTAATTTATCAATTGATTCCCCACCAGCAAAAGCCTTTGAGAAATTTTGTAGACGACCACCCTTTCCATTAACCAACCAGGCATCGGGATTTGGAAGTTTTGTTGGCGCCATTAGAGGCGCATCTTGAATTAATGGAACTACTTTTGAAGCCGCCGGCAAAGATTCATGGCCTGTAAATTTATACCTGACTTTGATGGCCGAACTCAGATCCCCAGATAGTGACTTGAAGGGAATATAAAATCCATCATCTCCAATGTCGAGATCGCCATGTTGAATTGACGAACCGTCCTTGTCTAGTAATTCATATGTTCCAGACTTTGCATCTGGAAAGCTTGCAATTGGATTGCTAGATGGATTTAGCAATAACGCCTGTCCAAACCATGATCCACCTTTAATTGATACTGCAGGAGGTTTCCAGCCAACGCTCAAAAGCCCCTGAAGTTTGTATGGGAGAAATGCGGATAACATCTCAAGATCAGCTTTACTTAGACTTTCAAAAGCCAATAATTCCCATCCTGGGGCAATATTCTCAAGACCAATTAGCACGGGCTTTACCCTGAAGGAGCTTGAAGCGCTTAATAACCCTAAAGAAAGCTTTTTTTCCACCAAAAGACATGATTGTGCGCCATCAAAAAACACGCCTTCTGAGGTCAAATAGCCTCGCTCATTCGGAAAAAAACATAGTAAGCCTGAATTAAAGGCCTTCCATAATTTAGTATCTTTAAAACCAGAATTAATTTGAGATATCCGCTTCAAACTAGATACAAGAGTCTCGGACTCTGGTGTAAAGATGCTAAATTGATACTTATCCTTTTTCGAGATTTCAATCAACTGATAATGTGTAGAAAGCTTTATTTGTCCCTGCACATCGGTCAATATTGAAAAATCAGGGTTATATAAATCAGGGTGCAACTCGATCAGCAGAGATCCATTCTTGATCGAATTATCTCTATCCTCTTCCCACAAAATATCTTGAATAGCTCCCCAAAGAGGACTTTCATAAGCGTCAATTAGGGCTGATTTTGCAACATAGGACTTAAAGATTTCAAGCTCTTCAATAAAACCAGAGGAAAACTTGTGATAAGCCCTATAGAGAGCCTTAACAACTGCTCGAAAGTCGGAACTGGAATTCAGCCCTTCGGTATCCAAAACAGATTTAAGCTGCTTTTCATCTCGATAGCCAGGAAAAACAAGTCGCTTAGAGTAGCCAATTCTTTTTTCATTCAGAGGATCGGGAAGTCGCAATATCCGACAATCCCCCAACCGTTGATTTCTATCCACACTCCAATCGCGCACTAGCTTCCAAAATTTGGGCAAATCCTCAAAACCAAGACTACCTACATTCAAAGGCTTAAGTAACTCAGAAAATCTATCTCGATACTGACCTTTATCAAATGTATTTATATCAGCACTAGCTGCCAATAAACTCAAGTACAGTGCAGGCATAAAACTTGGGATATCGTTCCGCTGAATAAGCACCTTATACTTTGGAGACCATTCATATAGAGATCTAATATCACTTGCACTGTTGCCGCAAACTTGTAGGAACGCGGCATGCGCCTCTGCGCCAGTTACTGTTTCGCCGGCACATTCAGCCAGAAATCGATCTGACGCAGTAATTCTTGTAATGGGGCTGGCAAGCCTGTTCTCATCAAAAAATATATGCTGAACTAACGCACGATTCCAGTCATCCAGTCTCCAGTCTTTCCAGCCCATATCAAGATTCAAAGTCATGGTGGATCAATGAAATTCTCATCCCAATTCATACTCAAGAGGGGGAGGGAACAAGAGACCCAAATCATTTGGGTTGATTTTAAATAACGGCCCCTTTTCTGACACCCTATCCTTCCCTTTGGAATTTTTTTCACGCTTAATAAGGTGATCCATTGTGATAATTCCTTCTGCGCAAAGAGTGTCAAAATTTGCAGCAAAGGGGAGCCTAGTATGTTTCACTTTTTCATACTTAAAGTACTCGGAATTCAACTTTTTTTGAGCGGTAGCTGCAATCCAAAATGTTTCATTATGCTTAGTTAGCAAACGATGTCTCAACACATCAAATTCCCATATGGCAACAGGCTGAATCAACTCACCATGGATTGCAATTTCATGTAATTGATCCTTAGACTCTTCCAACTTAAATAAAAGACCCTGTGAATTTGGGATCCCAGCCTTAACAGAGCAATTTAGTTTTTTTACGCCTCCACGCATGTAGCCATACGCATCTAATATCTGTGCAGAGCTCTTAAGGTGGCTAATTGACCAATTTGGAACTTGGCCAAATAGCGAGCTTCTATTTTCAACCCTAAATTTTTTCACCCTTCTAGTCTTTAGCTCAATTCCCTTGTAATCAGGTTTTTTGCTTGAGTTTGTTTTTATGCCTAAATAATGCTCTAGAGTTGCCCCAACTCCTGTATCGCCTGTTGTAACAGTTTTTATCCAGCCTTTTGTTGCTATGTGCCTTAGTTTATCGAGTAACTCTTGTGCGACATCACTGGTAGAAGTAGCAATACCTGTCAGTAATTTATTTAAAGGTGTACCAGAAATAGTTGCCGATTTAAGAATTTCTGGCCGACTAACATTTACTATAAATAATTTGCCCTCATTTGCAATAACTGCTATCAAATTATTTGGCACTGAATAAAAATTTAACTTAGAGAACCAAACCCTCGGGTCACCTGATTTACCTTTAGCCATTGGCCTATATAAAGAAGCAGTCGTTGGTATTAAAGCTAAATCCGTAACAATAAAAGCATCAGCCTTTACTTTTCCTTCCGGCCCTTGCTTTTGCCCCTCGTAGTCATGAATTTCTTTTAACTTTAAAAACGCTCTGAAAGGCGCTGTGGCATCCATAATTGATTTCTCAAGGCCAACACGTGTTGGGACTAAGTAGGTAGCTTCAACCGAAAACTTATTAAAGAAACGTATTGCCTCAGTAAGATCGAAATCGGACTTGGATATCACTAGAGCACCTCAATAAAGTGTTGTCCAACTTTTTCAGATAGGAACACTGGAACTGCATTTCCAATTTGCGTGTATTTAGGAAGCTCTCTATCAAAGTTTCCTTCTCTGGGATTTCCGGCTCTCCGTAATCCTCCAGTAGTTCGGCTACCAGCAAACTCATACCAATCTGGGAAACCTTGCAATCTTGCCCACTCTCTGACCGTCAATATTCGGGGTTGAGAGAAATGAACGTAATCATCAGGGAGGGAAGTTGCTGTTATCGTTGGACCTACCTCCCCCCATCGAGCAGGCAAAAGCCTCTGAGCGAATTTTTTAGTCTTTAGATGCTCTGGAATTTGCCCATTATTTCTATGCATAAAATTAAATTTCTCAAGTACCTTAGGGGAATGTGAGGTGTAATCATGCTCAGTAAGAGGGGAGCCTTTTTTGGCGATAGCGCCAATTCTGCTTGTTCGAAGGGTCTTTTGATGCTTGTTCGTCGCAGGTGCAGGATAAGTTAAAGTGCTACCACCGTTAATAGCGGTCGGATCTACAAGATCACCCAATAAATCAACTAAATCTGGAGCACCTCCAGTTGGCGCTGGAAGAAACCCTTTTGCAATTCCACTTGATAATTTATTCCATGGGGAAATATCGACATCGTCCCTGACGCCAACAACCAATACACGCGGCCTATTTTGAGGAGCACCATAATCCCTTGCGCGAACTAGAGCATATTCAACTCGATACCCCTTTATTGACCTAAATGCGCCCAATACATCCTCAAAAATCTCTCCCTTTTTCCCAGAAGGCGTCCACTTTGCAGAAAGTAATCCTTTAACATTTTCAAATAAAAATATTTTTGGCTTGAGTTTACTGACCACCCAAGCCATATCTTGAAATAAGTGATTTGATGGTTGCTGCTCCTTGTCAACTGAATAGGATCTTCGATGGCCGATACCTGAAAATCCTTGACATGGAGGCCCACCGACAACTAAATCCAAATCGCCTTTGCGACAATCAATCTTAAATTCATATTTAATATCATCAATTAGTTTGTTAATTCGACCTTTTGTTGTAACAAGTTTTTTGATGTCATTTATATGAAACTCATCGCCACGAAGCCTAGGCTCAATATCATCCCTATTCTTTAGATAACTTTCCATTGCATCTTTGTTAAGTTCATTAACAAATATCGGATGGAATCCGGCCTTCTCAAGCCCAAAAGATAAACCACCGCATCCAGCAAATAAATCTACAAATTTAGGCTTAGCATTCTTCATTTCTTTAGTCTAAGTTCACTTTCATTTTTTAACTATTCTTTTAAATTTGATTTTAAGACTTAATGCCTATGATTTTGGTCTCTTTGACAAAAATAATTGACACATAGCTCAGGAGTTGAGCTAAAGCAAATTATCGCTCACAACCTGCGCCTCTGGTTTACCAAACTACCGTACCAATTATTAATTTATGTAAAAGTACCCTATTACACCCTTTAGATATCACGACGATTTATACAAGTGTTTTTTATAAAGTCTAACCATTTAAGAAGCTCGATGTTATATCGGCATCAAGTGGAAAGTGATGGGGTCATGTGGAATCGATAGATTAAGTGGTCCAAATATCGAAAACCAGACACAATACCACTCCCAGATTAATCTCAAAAAAAAACTTAATTACAGAAATTCACTATGCAAAAAAATTTTAACTTACGCATTTTTTAAATACTTTTAGAGCAAACTCTTTGCTACATGAAAAAATTTCACGAGTATTTTGGTATTCGCCACCCCTATTAGTAAAACTCAATTCTGCAAACTCTGATAACTCTGAATGAATTAAAGTCTCAACTTCTCCTGCTTTATAAACATAAGCTGACGAGAGAATCACCCAATCACTTACACCGCCATACTGTTGCTTATTAATGGAAATAGACCTCTGAGATAGATCAGCTGTGGTACCAACTTTTATCAAATTAGTAGAGTCACTATAAGCAAAATAAACGTATTGACTTTGAGAATGTCTCTTTAAATATGAAATTGTTGAAGTGTTACATTGAAGACAATGTCCGGCTCTTGTTCTCAGCTTATGACCGAAAGCAGAACATGGTGTTACGCCGTAAGCAACCCATAAATCTTTACGACGCATAACACTTTTATAATAAGCCGTGGAATATCCAGTTGCATCAAAAGTCTTCTCCAATGGGACTTCCATCTCCATCAAAAAATTTATCTCTTGTTTGGTTAACTTTGCCATTTATTACTTCATTTAATCAAAATTAGGCTTTGTAGGCAGAGGTAAATTCCTTAAAAATCTTTTTAGCATCACTTTTTTTAAGAAAATACCACTCATTTGAATCACCCAAAGTATTTCCAGCAACTCTTTTATCTTTTAATAAATCCCCCAACTTAATCTCAGCCTCCCAGGGATTTTTTACGGTAGCTTCGATCAGTAAATTTACTTTATATCCAAATTTTGAAGAATACTTTCCTGCTCTTTGATATGGATCTATATAAGTTGCCCCCAGCTTAACTTGGCCTGGCTTAGAGTCAGATGTGAACAAATATAAATACCCTTCAAAATTATTAATTGCCTGCCAATGATGCCGTCTTTCATAAGGCACATTCGAATGATAATTATTACTTTTGATTGCCGATACTAGGCCTGCAGAGAAATTTATTCCAAATCTAGAGTCAGCTTCTAAACTTTCAAGGCGCCTTGCCAGTAAAAGTGTCGCCTTACGATTGCTTGCATTTTTTTTATTATGTAAATCTTCAAGAAAAGTTTTACGTGCAATTTCCTTGGCAATTTCTGTCATCTCAGCTAAATCTTCGTCATATTTATCTCTGTGAGATCGCTGATAAAACCTTTTATATAACCTGTATACGTCTATCTGTAAATTACCCATATTACCTAGCACTTTTTATCTTTTCTCTGGGCACACTTTTCTTCCATTTATTAGTTGAATTTCTCGCTGCCCAAAATTCGGTATTTTCCATACCAGCTTTTGCAATAATGTTCTTTAACTCGTATATACGTATATCTTTATCATGCCCGTTTGGCATCTTAATTGATTCCCCGTTATCTATTTTAAAATACTCGTGGTCAGTTAACCTTTTCTGCTCACCATTGAGATAATTTTTAATAAACCCATCTTTTATTTCTTTTAATGAAACCGTCTTTGATGCGTAAACAGCAGAACCATTTTTGTACCAAGTGATCCAATTTACCGGGCAAAATGACAAAGACAATTCAGCCGCTAAAAATTTATCCCCTTTTAAATTCTTATATCCTTCTAGCAATAATTGCTGAAATAGAGTCGACTCTGTTAATTTTAAAGAGGCGGTAGAAATTGCGTTAGTTCCATAGCGCCCCTGCACTATCTGCTTAGCCAAAAAACCTCGAGGTCCCATTACACTTAAAACATTTCGATCTAGTCCTAGTTGATATGCTCCCGGGGACATCCTTACAAGCTCACTCATGAATTGTTTAACAATTTGATTGGCTTCATAATCGCCAAACCCTTTATGACCATTAAAAGACTCTAGTGCTGCAAGTCCATAATGATTAGCTAGAGATTCTTCATGCCAATCCACAATCGACAAACTATTTACATAGCCTCTATAGGGTCTATAAATCAAGTAATTTGAAATAGCCTCTTTTTGCAAACAAATTGCATCAATCTTGTAATGGTAGATTTCATGACCATATAAAAACCTAAGTATCGAATCCAGGCACTCATCTTTTGCAAGCCCTGTATCTGACATCATTTCATTAACCAATAGTGCTACACGTGGTTTTATATAGAAAATTCCCCAATGACCCGGTGCTGGATGGCAATTTATGTGTCTGAACGACTTATAAAAAGCAATAGCATCAAAACCTTTATCCATCAAATCACCGATAGCAGATCCACTTACAGCATCAAGCTCACCTAAGTCATCTGGAAACTCAACATTATTTATAGGTTCAACCTTAACTTCATCAGTCTCGGCAAATTCTCTTGCTGCATTAGTAAGGGAGTCACTGAAATGCGTGTCTAAAACTGAAGGGTCTATCGCCGCTTCAATTGCTTTTGCCACATTGACTATATTTTCGCTAGCCTGTTGATTGGGCTTTGGGAACATTGGATTTCTCATATGTTGTTTATCAATATCTTGCAATATTTATAATAATCATACCTCCCATTCTCCAGTAGGCTCCATTAACTCAACATCTTTTGGACATAGAGGTGATCCTAGGTACAAGTGTTTTCTAAGCATGACTATCTCGTAGCCACATTTCTGGCATTTAGCTCCTGGTCTTTTTGCTGTCTTTTGAGTTGTTCTGACAGGTAAGCTTAAGCGTCCGTGCGGAAACTCTCCCAATCTTCCTGCAATCAGAAGTAATTCTCTCTTTAGCCAATCCCCCGCTCCGGCACTGCGCATAGGGCCTTTAAGACCAACTTTTAATGCTATTTTCTTGAACTCTTCCCCATGGCCATTGGCGCAGTTATCCACTGCATGGACTAATTCATGAACCAATGTGTCTAAAAAATCAAAAGGTGTATGCAGATGTGGGGCAATGAAGATTTGATTGATGCCATCATCAGCTGATCTTGTAGACCAGCATTGGCCTAAATGACGGCCTTTGCCACCGGTGCTTGGAAAACCTACCGATACCCTTACCGGTGGTATGACATAGCCAGCGCTCTCAAATATTGGTTTGACATGCTCAACAGCACTCATTAGCCAGGCTTCTCTGATACTGTTAATCATTGATTAATACCCCTTTAGTGGCTTAGATCTGTGGCCTACCGTAATGATGACGTGGGCTGGTACACCTCTTTGTTGCAGTCTAGCTGTGGCGTGATGTGTTGCAAAAAGCTCCATTTTGTAACTCCTTGTCTTATTGGTGTAATGAGAATAGCCAATCAGTAGCTCACGCCGTGAGCTATAAAACGATTAAAGTGTTAAATATGAGAATTTCCCGTTCAAAAGTAGATCTGTTTATTGAGTGCCCTTTGTGCTTCTGGCTTGACCAGAAGGCCAAGATCAAACGCCCTTCTGGCCCACCGTTCAGTTTGAACGTGGCTGTGGACCATCTTTTTAAGAATGAGTTTGATTTATCGAGGGGTAAAAGTGTTCCAGCCAGGTTGGCTAAAGAAGGCTTGAGCTTTATCCCCGTTGCACACCCTAAATTAGATCAATGGCGAGAGAATTTCAAAGGTGTTACTCGTCAGTTTGGTGATATTGAGTTTTTTGGTGCCATTGATGATCTATGGGTGGATATGTTTGGGGTTCACTATGTGGTGGATTACAAGGCAACCAGTAAAGCTGATGAGGTGAGTCTTGATGCTGACTGGCAGATCTCTTATAAGAGGCAGGTGGAGTTTTATCAGTGGTTATTGCGTGGCAATGATTTACAAGTTTCTGATCAAGCTTGGTTTGTCTATACAAACGGTATCAAGGATGACTCTCCATTCAATGATGTTTTGAGATTTAGAACCAAGTTACTTTCTTATGACGGCAATGGTTCATGGATTGAGCCAACCTTGAAATCTTTAATCGCTTGCTTGAACAGTGATACACCTCCCGAATGCAAGGAAGTTTGTGCTTATTGCCAATTTATCAAGAAGCGAAGTCCTTCTAAAAGTTCAGTTGGTTTTGAGCCAAAGCCCATTAAAGCTGATCATCGCATCCCTAAAGCAGCACTCAGGGTAACCAATAAGCTTGCTGAAGGTGATCTTGCTTTGCAGTTACTTGAATCTACTGGTGATCGAAGAATGAGTATTGATGACTTGGTGGCCCAAGTCATCAAGGCAAATGGTCGACGTGCAATTTTGGCGAATAAGAAACGAGTGCTGGAGGTTGTTTATGGCCTGCAGCAGTCTGGGGTGCTTAAGCTTGAGAATGGTGTGGCTATATTACTGTGACAGTCTCTAGGCACTAATAAATTGAATTTACCCTCGAATAGCTCATGACCTGAGCCTCTGCTTTGCCATACTTAAGCACCAAATTTAAATTTACTTGAAAGAATCCTATGACAGCTCAAGCTATGGAGTCACTTGTTTTCAATGGTGAGCGTTTGCGCATGTGCACAACACCTTTGGATATTTACTTAACCCAAAGAGGTATCCAGTTTTACTCTGAAACCACTGCCAATTGGCGGGGATATATTGGGTCTTGGGAAATTAAAGGCTCTGAAGAGCTTGGATATAGACTTTATCTAGTTGAACTCTCTGCCAGCATTGCATATCAAAAGCGGGTTGGACTTGCTCATCTTTTCCCTGATTATCCAAATGGAATCTTTGCTCATTGGTTTACCGGTGAGATAAGGTGTCCTAGAGGAGATCGATTGCACTATGTTCATGGTGGCTATGCCAGCATTTATGAGGAGGACCTCTTTTTGGAGTTTCAAGAAGGTGTTTTAAAAGAAACTAGGGTTGTTAAAAATCAAGCCCCTACTCCGATAGCTCAGGAAGACCTCCCCTGGTTTTTAAGAAGTGGCGGCAAGAATGATTGAAGCTTTGTTGAGCAATAAGTTGGCTTTGGCATATTTCTCAGTAGGGCCAATTATTTTGATTTACTTTGGTATCAAATCTTGGAATGAATACCGAGAGAGAAGTGACTTCATCAAGAGTATGCAAGAAATGATGGGGTCCAAGCCAACACTGAAAGATCAGATCAAAACATATGCCATGTATTTGTTAGCGGGCATTATTATTTTGGTGGCATGGCCAGTCTTTGTTGCTTGGCTGTCTTATGACAAATACAAGGACTACCGAGATATGCTGGTGAGGAGAAAGCCCAAATTTTTCTGCACGAATGAGCACTTGATAAGAAAGATCAGTCCTCTTGAGGCAGAAAAAGATAGCTTGGTCGTTGATCCATTGGGCATGGCTCCATCCATTCCATTTGGTCACTTAAACGCTGCCTGGTGTGAGTTCTTAGCCAAGATCGAAGCAAGTGATGAGATGTGGTTATATGAGATACCTAAAGGTTCTATGACAGGTAAAGACCATAACCGTGCAACCAGTCTAATGAGGGGCTACGCTCACATTAGACGAAAGAAGATCATTGGGGAGTTTGTACGTCAGTCGGGATAGGCCTACTCATTGTGAGCTTCTTTGATAATGCCTTTTTGAAACTCAAGCTGGGCTTTTCGAACTCCAACCTTATCGAACTCAGCTGATAATACTTCAGAAAAGTTTTCAATACTATTAATAAAATATTTTACAAAATCAGTCTTTTCAATTGCACGTAAGTCATCATCCTCTACATGATCAAATAACAACTTACTCAATAGTTTGTAATGATCTCTTAATCTGTATGAAATTAAAAGAGTAATTAAATAATTGTTATCAACACTCATAACTTCAATTAGTGGCGTAAAAGATAGCGGTGAATTGACTAGTGATTTTGTAGCCTTAACCATAAAATCTTTTAACTCTATTTGATCTTGAGATAATTGAAGATCATGCACATAAGTTCTGATTTCAATTTTAGGAACCTCTTGATCAGAAATTTTTGCCAAAAAAATACCATTAGGTGCTGGAATTATTAGTTGAAAGTACTTTAACTTTTCTTTTTTCTGAAATTCTTTTGTATACACAAAAATCACTTGAAACCAAAAATTTGCCCATAGGGCAACAAATTTGAGTTCATCTAGAACAATAAAAATATTTTTTTGGTAATTTTCAGGCGGGATTACCGATCTCTGAATTGATCGACGAATAGCATGCTCTGATATGTTAAAAAGTGCCGAATACACCTCAGACCTACTAGAAGCAGCATCATTTACACAAATACTCCCAGTTAAACATCTTTCCTGCCAATTGTTATATGTTTTATCTGGATCAATTACAAGCCCTATGTATGCTAAGTATGGCCTTCTTTTGCTACCTCCCTCATAAAAAGATAAAGTCATCCCAGATAGTTTTTCTTCAGCATCAGTGCAGAATTTTGCCCAACCCGTTCTTGACTGCCGACGCGCTTTTTGAGTAGCCAAATTTTTTATAACGCGCCTGATCGAATCATCTGCCTCGCGAAAAAAATGATTGCTAAAACCAATTGCTAATGATTTATCCAAAATGGCACCCCAGATCACTGATAAAAGATCTGACTTCTCATGTCTTGCTTGATGGCTTGGTAGAGGGTTTGCCATAGCTTGAGTTCTTCTGGTTGGCAAACCATCGATTTCTTTTCTAGTTTCAGACTTCTTTTTACCTCAAGTTTATTTGCGCCTACCTTTTTGTAGGTGGCAATGTATTCAGATCCGGCTTGGATGTGATGGGTTGATTTGGGTACTCTGGTGAGTTTTGTGTTTTTAGGAAACTCAATGACGGTGGTTTCTTCTGTGTAACCAGCGGTGCATTCAAAAGGAAAGTAGAACTTTTCTTTGGGTTTGTTGTGAGAGATGGCTGTGATGTTGCCAGGCGCTAGTCCAACAGGTACTGTCATAGCGCCCGGCCCTGGAAAGTTGGTGTTGGGGTCTAGATTGAATTCCGTTAAGAGTTCAAATGGTTTGTTTAGGTTGTAGACATCTGTGGGTTTGAATTTACCTGTGCCCGTTTCTCTGAATTTAAATAATTGATCAGAGACCATTTTGGCTGCACTGGTAGATACATGTCCTTCGAATCTATACCTGGCATTGATTTCTCGGTTACCCTTGTAGGTGGTGTGTGAGGCGCCCTTCATTTCTCCATTGGGCATGATTTTAATGCTCGAGTGAGTGATGATGCGGTTGTTGTCTGGGGTTAGCTTAGGTGTTTTACCAATCTTGTTAAGTCCAGTCAGCAATACTGTTTTATCTACTAGGTGGTCACCTAGTTCGCCAAATGGGGCCAACTCTTGGGTGGTATCAACATAGAGGTCCCACTCAGGTAAGTAAGTGATGACGTGGTTGAACGGTCTGAAGATAGGCAGTTCTGGCAATGAGTAGGCACTGCCTGAGTTGATGACAGCCGAACTAGCTTCAATGCCTTTGGCTTTGAGTAAGGCAATGAACAATGTATTTTTGTCTTTGCAGTCGCCATAACGATTGCGAATGATGTCATCGGCTTTATGGGGTACTACACCACCGTTACCCATGTAGATGGCGACATAGCGGATCTCCATGGATACCCAGTTATAGAGTGCTCTGGCTTGTACTTTACGATCAGTGATGCCTTGAGTGATTTCTTCTGCAAGTTGTTTGACTTGCTTGGTGACCTTCATGGTGTCTTTGGCTCTGTCTTCAAATGCTTGACCGTACTCTAGGTAGTCTTTGAAGGTAGAGAAGTAGAAAGCTGGGGCAAAGTCAGTGGTGGATACCTGGACAGGCTCACTGAGTTTGATGTTAGGTTGTTTGAAGGTGAACTTATAAGTGATGCTGTCAGCTGTTTCAGTTTTAACACCAGGCACCCCCCTGTCCTTGACTCGCATGGGCATGCTTTTAGGGTAAGTGAGCGTGTATTCCACATGGTCGTATTGCACATGAGGGCTGAAGTGGGTGCTGTAGTAGTAATGGTTAGGGTATGTGGGTGTGTGTTCAATGGTTTTTACTTTGTAGTAAACCTTGGCGCCCACTTTGACATTGGGAAATATGATGATTTTGTGTTTTAGGTCAGAGAACATGGTCGCCCCACTGGCCAAGTCATCTTCAACCGTGCGAATGGCATTGTCAGCCACTTTGATTTTTTTACCATCGGGCAAGATGGTGTATGCCTCAAGGACTTCAACAGTTTGGTGGTCACTGCTAAAGGCAATGTCTGCTTGTGAGCGCGATTCAACAGCTTGCTGGCTTTTAATGAGGATTGTGAGTTCTTCAATTTCTTCTGAGCTGCCATCAGCATTGATTTTGACGTGAACAATTTGGCGTTCAACTGAAGATAGAGATTCATATTCAGAGGCATGCACCAGGCTGATATTGGCCGTGAAGATAGCAATGAGTGCGAAGAGAATTTTTCTCATGGGTCCTTGGGGGTTAGATTGTTGTTTCTTTGCTTCTTAAAATTACATAAATCATTCACTAATTTATGCTCGTTTTGTTTTGTAATTCATTTTTTTCAATGAATTTGATCAAATTAGAGGTTGTATCATTTAGATTTTTCAGAAAACTCAAAATCTCTTTGTTATTCAACCAATTGTTTAGATAAATTTCTATTGGTGGTGTTTTTGTCCCATATTGAATAAATAACTCGACCCAGTAAGACTCATCTTCACGAACACGGCAATTTGTCACAATATAAGACTGTAAATCTGGGTGAAATTGAGATTCTTTAAGTGAATCGACGATAGGAGAATCTAATTTTTTCTGCTTGTAGGGAAATATATCTTCTGGTTCTTCAGGATTTATATACATTAATGTCATTTAGATTCCTTTGAGTTAATAAAGTGCCCTTCTATCAAAATTGAAATACAAAAGTCAATAGCTCACACAATCTATTGCCTCATCATCAGTTGGGTATTTGAAGCAGTTCATATTCATTCTTTAATTTTCTAGACATTCGCAAAAGTTTTGGTACTTCTCAAGAATTTGAGAATGAATTGTTTTCTTCTTTTAAGGGGTCGATCATATTTGGTGGCCTCTCTCAGAATGAGCTCTTGGTCATGGTTAATGACTGGAAAGCGGTTCATGAGATTAGGCAAACCAATCAATACGGCTGTATCACGTGCAATACGTACGTAAAGATCCGTTTCAGGGCGGTAATGCTGAAGGTCATTGGCATAGATTTGTATGGGTAGTAAGAAAGAGATGATGGTGGGTCCGATTAGCATATTTAGCATTTTGGGGTCTGGGTAGCTCACGTATTGAGCCAGCCAGGAATTAAAGTGAATTCCGTACCTAAAAAGGAGCAAATATGGCTTCACAACACCCTAAAAAGAAGTTCCCAAAAAGCATTCAAGCAGCCAGAGCGGTCGCTCGGGCTTTCAATACCTTGGACGTGAGTAATTTGCATGGCGCACTGAGTGATAAGGCATTGGTGGATGGCGATCATCCTTCGAATCGTGTCGAAGGCACAGATGCGACCTTGAGTCATGTCGAGATGATGATCAATAAGATCGGCGCCCTGCACCGCCCATTTTTTGCCGAGGTAGGTCGTCTAGAGTACGCCCCCAAGAAGTACTTTTCTGGGGTTGTGATTGAAATCGATGACACAGC
>JACCDS010486193.1_pt1 | contig 29498 bp, 36 predicted proteins | sample 7446441 | NCBI WGS metagenome assembly JACCDS01 (sample SAMN15323445, study PRJNA562643) | freshwater metagenome | isolation source: river surface water | place: USA:Blue River Watershed | collected 2017-08-17 | reverse complement strand
TTTGTCGAAGGAGTAGTACATGAAAGTTGTTGCGTCTTCCCGCACGGTGCAGGGATCGGGTGCGAGCCGCCGTCTCCGCCGCAGCGGTAAGGTACCGGGAATTGTCTACGGTGCCAAAAAATCGCCCGTCAATATCGAGATGGACCATAACCCCATCCTGTTGGCGCTGAAAGTGGAGTCATTCCACTCGTCGATTCTCGATCTGGAGATTGACGGCAAGTCCGAGCAGGTTCTGCTGCGTGACTATCAGATGCATCCGTATAAGCCACTGGTGCAGCACGTTGATTTCCAGCGCATTGATGCCAACGCGAAACTGCAGACCAAAGTGCCGTTGCACTTCAAGAACCAGGATATCTCTCCTGCCGTGAAGCTCTCCGGTGCCATGGTCAGCCACGTGATGAACGACGTTCTGATCACCTGTCTGCCCAAAGATCTGCCCGAGTTCATCGAGGTCGATCTCTCAACTCTGGCAGTAGGCCATTCCGTACACGTCCGCGATCTGGTCATGCCTGCAGGTGTCACGCCTGTGCTGCATGCTGGTGAGAATCCGACTGTTGTCACCGTCGCATCTCCTGGTGGCGGAGCGAGCGATGAAGGCGAAGCCGGTGGCGCAGCACCTGCTGCTGGTGAGGCAAAACCCGCTGCCTAAGCAGCCGGTGATGCTGGCCTGAAAAGGCTGCCCCAGGTTCTAAGATAGAGTCCTGGTGCAGCCTTTCTTATTTCTCTATGCCCATCAAACTGATCGTCGGTCTTGGCAACCCTGGTCCCGAATACGCGGCCCATCGGCATAACGTTGGCTTCTGGGTAGTGGATCGACTGGCCACGACATCCTGGTCAAGAGAATCAAAATTCAAAGCGGAGCTCTCGAAGACCCGCATCGCTGGCGAAGATCGCTGGCTGATGAAACCAACGACCTACATGAATGCCTCGGGCGAAGCCGTCGGCGCCTTTGCCCGGTTTCATCGACTCACTGCAGAAGAGATCTTGGTGATTCACGATGAGCTTGATCTGTTACCCGGCGCAGTGCGACTCAAGCAAGGCGGTGGCCATGGCGGACACAACGGCATTCGAGACATCGATAGCCATTTGGGATCCGCCCAGTTCTGGCGCTGCCGAATAGGCATTGGCCACCCCCGTACCCTGGGGCTTGCGCAGCAGGTTGCCGACTTTGTGCTGCACCCGCCCAGACAGCCAGAGCAGTCTGCGATCGATCAGGTCGTTGATGCCGTGGTGCGCGAGATGCCGATTATTGTGGTGGATGACTTTGCCAAGGCGCAGCGCGCGCTACATAGTCTTGCGCCAACTGCTTAGTTGGCGCTTAATGCATCAAACCATTTAATCGCACCGGGTATCCAGTCGGGCTTGAGCAGTGGCGTTCCGTGGTGCCCAGGGATTTGGTAATACTGAAGCGACTCACTCGTCGCAACCTCCCTGACGAATCCTTGATAGGCATTCCCAAAGAAGGTGTCATTGGCGTAATAAATCCACCTTTGAGTCTTGAAGCGAGCGGAATCTTTCACGATTGACCATGAGTAATTCCCGTTTTTAGAATCACAGAACTGATTGTATGCACCAGCAAGATTGATGACCCCTTTGACTTGCGTTGGATGATGCGAGGCAAAGTTTGCGCTGATAATTCCGCCTCTTGAATGGCCCACCAGGAAGATGTTCTTAAACTGATATTTTGCATTCAGCTGCGTAATCACCTGATGAAGCTGGTCTCGGTTTCGCTCGAGTGACTGTGCGGTTTTACTGACATCGCAGTCATTGCCAGAGAATTCTTCAGTTTGTCCTTCGCTTTTGCCTCGCCCTGCCCGCATCCAAACAACAAACGTATATCCCCGCGCTGTAAATTGCTTCGCCCATGGAAGTAGTCTGTACGAGATTCGTGCCTCATTCGGGCTGGTGATTGAGCCATGCGTGAAAAGCACTAGGCTGTGATTGCTCACGACCGGTTCATAGGCAATGACTTCAAGCTTTTGTTTCGCGTTCCCCAAAAAGGCTTTTTCAACGAAATACACCTCAAGCTCTTTTTCTGAGCCATCAACCAACGAGAAAAGATCAAGGAACGGCTGCCCAATTGCTGATGCATTCAGCGGCAGCAGAAAAACGGAGCCGATCAGCCCCCTGATTGTTCGCCTAATCCGGAGACCCATCACCACCTTGAATCAATCCCTTCGGAAGGAAAAAATCGAAGGCGCTTTAGACGTTAAACCGGAAGTGCATGACATCGCCATCTTTGACGATGTAGTCCTTGCCCTCAAGGCGCATCTTGCCTGCTTCTTTTGCGCCATGCTCGCCTTTGAACTGGATGAAGTCGTCATAGGCCGTGACCTCTGCACGGATGAAGCCGCGCTCGAAATCAGTGTGAATCACGCCCGCTGCCTGCGGCGCGGTAGCGCCAATCGGCACGGTCCAGGCGCGGACTTCTTTCACGCCCGCGGTGAAATACGTCTGGAGTCCTAGCAGGGTGAAGCCCGCACGAATCAGACGATTCAGTCCCGGCTCTTCCATGCCCATATCCGCCAGAAACACCGCCTTGTCATCATCGGACATATCGCCGATCTCGGCCTCAATCGCGGCACAGATCGCCACAACGGGGGCGTTCTGGCTTGCGGCGTAAGCCTGCAATTTTTCAAGGTAAGGATTATTCGTAAACCCGCCCTCTGAGACGTTGGCCACAAACATCGCGGGCTTTGCCGTAATCAAACAGAACGGTTTAATCAGTTCTTTTTCTTCGTCATAAAGGTCCAGCGCACGCACAGGTTTGGCCTGGTTCAACTGGGCCTGGCATTTTTCAAGCACGACCAATAGCCGCTGGGCTTCTTTGTCATTGCCAGATTTCGCAAGCTTCGCTGTCTTGGCAATCTGCTTCTCGACGTTGGCAAGGTCGGCAAGCGCAAGTTCGGTTTCGATCGTCTCAATATCCGCCAACGGATCCACACGACCATTCACGTGGACAACGTTGTCATCATCAAAGCAACGGACCACATTCACAATCGCATCCGTCTCACGAATGTTGGCGAGAAACTGGTTGCCCAGGCCTTCGCCTTTGCTGGCCCCTGCAACAAGACCTGCAATGTCAACGAACTCCACCGTCGCGGGAAGAATCCGCTCGGGTTTCACGATCTCGGCAAGTTTGGCAAGCCGCGGATCGGGAACCTCAACGATGCCGACGTTGGGCTCGATCGTGCAGAAAGGATAGTTTTCCGCTGCGATGCCCGCCTTGGTCAAGGCGTTAAAGAGAGTGGATTTGCCGACGTTAGGCAGGCCGACGATGCCGCATTGAAGTGCCATTCAGGATTCTCAAAAGTCGTTAAAAGCATGCCCGTTGTTGCACGAGCCCGCTCGATGGGTCAATTATCGCTTTTTGTGGGAGCGAGCGTTCCCAGGGCCTGGACCTTAGCCTCTAGGGCCTCTCGGCTCTCGACCCAGTCGGGATTGAGTTCGATACAGGAGACCGGGCAGACCACCTGGCACTGGGGCTCATCGAAGTGGCCCACACACTCTGTACAACGCGAGGGATTGATCTCGTAGATCTCTGGGCCCATATAGATCGCGTCATTCGGACAGGCGGGCTCGCAGACGTCGCAGTTAATACATTGATCAGTAATAAGAAGTGCCATAACGGCTGTTATTTTGCTGCCTGTTCGTTAAGCCGCTTCTGAAGCCACTGCTCGACCGATGGGAATACGAACTTGCTGACATCCCCACCCAAGAGCGCAATCTCCCGAACAATCGTGCCCGAGATGAACTGGTACTGGTCTGACGGCGTCAGGAAGATCGTCTCCACGTCTGGCATCAGATAACGGTTCATGCCGGCCATCTGAAACTCGTACTCAAAGTCCGAGACAGCGCGCAGGCCCCGGATAATCACTTTCGCATCATGGGAGCGGACAAAATCCTTGAGAAGTCCCGTGAATCCGCAGACCTCGACGTTGGGGTAGTGGCCTAGGACCTCATTGGCGATCGAGACCCGCTCTTCCATCGAGAAAAAAGGCCGTTTGGAGCGGCTGTCTGCCACCCCCACAACAACCCGGTCAAATAATTTGCTGGCCCGTCGGACAAGGTCCTCGTGGCCTCGGGTCATGGGATCAAAGGTTCCCGGGTAGACCGCCTTCAGCATGGTGTTCTCCTAAGCCGCATCTTGTGCCTGCAGCAGATGATAGTGGACCAACCCCGCCTTGTCTCCGCGGACCAACTCGAGCCCAAAGCGCGAAGCCCAGTCTTGGGTGACCTCGGTATCGGATTCCACATAGACGAGCCCCCGCGGTGCAAGGACTGGCCGAATGCGCGACATGACCTGTTCGAGCAAGTTCTGGCCAAAGGGGGGGTCCAAGAAAACCAGATCAAACGGTACGGCTGTTGTCGGCTGCCGTGAGAGCCAGTCCAACGCATTCGTCTGGATAAGCCTGAGCCGATCCTGTGCGCCCAACTTAGTGATTAAAGCGCTAATCGCACGAGCCGCTATTGGGTTCGATTCAATAAAGATTACCTCCGCCGCGCCTCGAGAAGCAGACTCAAATCCGAGCGCTCCGGAACCCGCGAAAAGATCGAGACAGCGCCACTCATCAAGTCGCTGCCCGAGCCAGTTGAAGAGCGTCTCGCGAACACGGTCAGGCGTGGGACGCAGTCCCTCGCGGTCTGGTACCGAGATCAGTGTGCGCTTCCACTGGCCGCCAATAATCCGAATCTGTCCGCTACCCTTCATAGGCTAATATCGCACTCTCTTCGCTACCTGCGACTCATCGACACGCAATGATAGGTTTTTTAGGACTCGGCCGGACACTCGACCGCCTCAAGATCAGCCGACTCAAAGAGGGGCTGACAAAGACGCGTGCGCATCTGGGCGCTTTGTTTACGGGGCGACGACTCGATGAGGCCTGGTTTGATGATGTCGAGACGGCGCTTCTCACTGCAGACGTCGGGGTGGTGGCAACCCAGGAACTTCTGGCGTCAATCCGACAAGAAATCAAGACACGAAAACTCAATAACGAAAGCGCCCCCGAGGCACTTCAAGAGGCGGTCGCCCACTGCATCCGTGTCGCACTCGAGCCGATCTGTCCAACACCAGACTCAACAGAGGCTCGTCCAACCATTGTGATGGTCGCCGGGGTCAATGGCGCAGGAAAGACAACCTCCATTGGCAAGCTCGCCCACAGCTGGAAAGCAGAAGGACGAAAGATTCTTTTGGGGGCTGGCGATACCTTTCGTGCCGCTGCACGTGAACAGCTGATTGTCTGGGGTGAACGCAATCAGGTGGATGTGATCTCGCAAGCGCAGGGCGATCCTGCAGCAGTCGCCTTTGATGCGGTCAGTGCCGGGGTCGCACGGGGCGTGGATATTGTTCTGGTGGACACAGCAGGCCGTCTGCCGACGCAGCTGCATCTCATGGAAGAACTCAAGAAGGTCAAGCGTGTCATGGCTAAGGCCATGCCGGATGCGCCACACGAAGTCTGGCTCGTGATCGACGGGGGCACGGGTCAGAACGCGATCGCCCAGGTCAAGGCCTTTGATGACGCGCTTGGGCTCACGGGACTGATCGTCACGAAACTCGATGGCACAGCGAAGGGCGGCGTATTGCTCGCGATTGCGAAGCATCGCCCGATCCCCGTGCACTTTATCGGCGTCGGCGAAGGCATCGATGATCTTCAGAGCTTTGATCCCGATGCCTTTGCGAAAGCACTCGTCGGCGAGATCTAGTCACGCACAACCGCTTGCGAAAACCCACTAGTCGAGCGGTACGCAGTCCACGAAGTATTCCAGCTTGCCGTTGACCTCTTGCTGAACCAAGCCATGAATATCAGCCTCAAAACCTGGGAAGGTCTGATTAAATTTACGGGCGAACTGCAGGTACTGAATGATGGTCTTGTTAAATCGCTCCCCTGGGATCAACAGCGGAATGCCTGGTGGATAAGGTGTCAACAGACTCGTCGTAATCCGGCCTTCAAGATCATCAATCGCGACACGCTCCACCTTGCGATGGGCAAGGCAGCCAAAGGCGTCTGCCGGTTTCATCGCCGGTTCCATGTTCGAGAGATACATCTCGGTCGTGAGCCGTGCAATATCGTGTGACTTGTACATGTCGTGAAGCTGCTGACAAAGGTCCGCGAGTCCGACACGCTCATACTGCGGATGCGCCGCACAGAACTCGGGCAGCACACGCCACATAGGCTGGTTCTTGTCGTAATCGTCCTTAAACTGCTGAAGCGCTGTGAGCAGTGTGTTCCATCGGCCTTTGGTAATACCGATCGTGAACATGATGAAGAAAGAATAGAGCCCCGTCTTCTCAATGATCACGCCGTGTTCTGCTAGATACTTGGTCACGATCGAAGCAGGGATCCCGCGGGCATCAAACTCCCCTTTGATGTTTAAGCCCGGTGTAACCACCGTTGACTTAATCGGGTCCAGCATATTGAAGCCCGGGACTAGGCCATCAAATCCATGCCATGCATCGTTTGGCTTGAGCTCCCAGTCTTTGCGGCTGGCCATGCCATCACTGTCCGCTGTGATGTCCTCTGGCCCCCAGACCTTAAACCACCAGTCGAGACCAAATTCTTCATCCACCTTGCGCATGGCCCGACGGAAATCAAGCGCCTCGACAATTGACTCTTCAACTAGCGCAGTACCGCCCGGGGGCTCCATCATGGCAGCGGCCACATCTAACGACGCAATGATTGCGTACTGCGGGCTCGTCGAGGTATGCATGAGATACGCCTCGTTGAACATATCGCGATCGAGTGTGCGCGATGCAGACTCCTGCACCAGCACCTGCGACGCCTGCGACAGTCCCGCCAACACCTTGTGGGTAGACTGTGTCGAAAAGATCAAGGGGTCCTGTGGGCGCGGCCGGTCTTTACCAATGGCATGCATGTCCCGATAGAAGTCATGGAATGCGGCATGCGGCAGCCAGGCTTCGTCGAAATGAAGTGTATCAATCGTATTACCCAGGACGTCTTTGATCATCTCCACGTTGTAGAGCACTCCGTCATACGTGCTCTGGGTGATGGTCAGAATTCTGGGTTTTGCCCGATCACCACCGGCTTTCAGCGCCTCGCGTGCAAATGGATTGGCCTCGATCTTTTTCTGGATATTTTCAGGACGGAATTCATCCAGAGGAATCGGCCCGATAATCCCCAAGTGATTTCGGGTCGGCATCAGGAAAACGGGAATAGCGCCCGTCATGGTGATTGCATGCAGCACACTCTTATGACAGTTGCGATCGACGACGACGATATCGCCAGGCGCAACCGAAGCATGCCAGACAATTTTGTTCGAGGTCGATGTCCCGTTGGTCACGAAAAAGCAGTGGTCCGCATTAAAAATACGTGCGGCATTTCGCTCCGATGCGGCAACGGGTCCCGTGTGGTCTAACAGCTGCCCGAGCTCGTCCACCGCGTTACAGACGTCGGCACGCAGCATGTTCTCGCCGAAGAACTGGTGGAACATCTGACCCACTGGCGACTTTAAAAACGCAACGCCCCCCGAGTGTCCGGGGCAGTGCCAGGAGTAGGAGCCGTCTTGGGCGTAGTCCAAGAGCGCCCGAAAGAACGGGGGCGCCAGTGAGTCCATATAGGCCTTTGCCTCGCGCAGGATGTGGCGCGCAACAAACTCGGGCGTATCTTCGAACATGTGAATGAAGCCATGCAGTTCGCGCAAGACATCATTCGGAATATGCCGAGAGGTTCGTGTCTCGCCATAGATGTAGATGGGGATCTCCGCGTTGCGGAAGCGAATCTCGCTGACAAAAGCACGCAGGTTCTTTAGCGCCGCGTCCGTTTCTTCTTTCGAGCCGGCGCCAAATTCTTCGTCATCGATGGACAGGATGAAGGCCGACGCCCGGCTCTGCTGCTGGGCGAACTGGGAAAGGTCACCGTAGCTGGTCACCCCAAGGACTTCCACCCCTTCCTTTTCCAGGGCATCCGCAAGCGCACGGATCCCCAGACCCGAGGCGTTCTCGGATCGAAAGTCTTCGTCGATGATCACAACCGGAAACCGGAACTTCATGGCGCACGCCCTTCCCAAAAACAGAAGGGCGATAGTAGGCCAAAAAACCCTCGCTGGGGGTGGTTAGCACTCGGGAACCTCGAGTGCTAAAATGAGTCCCACGCACAACAAGGAGGGACCGCATGACGCACATGGCGACATCTGCCGATTCAGCCCTGGCCACCTTAACGCTATCGCCAGGCGGAAACCTGGATGCCTATATTCGGGCCGTCCAACAGTTCCCTATGCTGTCGCCCGAGCGCGAGGCAGAGCTGGCCCTGCGCCTGCGTACCCTTAACGACCTGGAGGCCGCGCGAGAGCTGGTCCTTTCCCACCTTCGCCTGGTCGTCTCGGTCTCCCGTCAGTTCAAAGGCTATGGGCTACCCCAGGCTGACCTGATCCAAGAGGGCAATATCGGCCTGATGAAGGCGGTCAAGCGGTTCGATCCCACCCGGGGCGTCCGATTGGTCTCGTTTGCTCTGCTCTGGATCAAAGCAGAGATCCACGAATACATTCTGCGCAACTGGCAGCTGGTCAAAATCGCCACAACTAAGGCGCAACGGAAGCTTTTTTTCAACCTTCGCTCGATGAAACAGTCCCTGGGAGTGGCCGACGCCGTCTCCGACGATCAGGCCAAGGTGATTGCCCGCGAGCTTCAGGTTGACGCCCATGAGGTGCTGGAGATGGATCAGCGGATGTCCGGTGGAGATATCGCGATTGAGACGCGTGCAGACGATGCGAGCGAGACATTTAGTCCAATCGCTTACCTAGCCGCTCCTAATGCAGATCCCGCACAGTTGGTTGAAGCAAAACAGTCTGAGCAGGTGCAGTCCGAAGGACTCCTGCGGGCGCTCAACGCACTTGATGCGCGAAGCCGCGAGATCATGATTGCCCGTTGGCTGCGGGATGATGACGACGGCGGTGCCACCACATTGCAAGAGCTTGCAGATCGCTACGGCATTTCTGCAGAGCGCGTGCGTCAGATCGAGTCTGCAGCGCTCAAAAAACTGCGCGGCCATCTCTCTTAATTTCTTGCCCCTTTCATCATGAGATCAGCCGTTCTGCTCATAGGACAGTTGTGCCTGGTGGGATCGCTTCATGCATCAGAGGTTGGGGCCACGGCAACCACTCATGGCCTCAGCTGGGACCTTCATGAAATGACGGTGGGCCAGGTCAAGCAGATGGCCAAGGCCACTGGCTTTGTCAGCCGCGCCGAGCGTGAAGGCGGCGGCAGTATCTATGAGCTGGGATGGACGAAAAAACCTGGCTGGACCTGGCGCCAGCCTTTCGGGGTGCCTGCACAGGATCGCGAACCTGCAGTGCATCTGACGTTTGATGAGGCTGCATCCATTTGCCAATACTTTGGCAAACGACTCCCGACCGATCAGGAGTGGGTGAATGCCGCTTATCTCGAGCAGCGTCCGACGCCACCGAAAGGATTCATCAACGGTAAACGCTACCCCTATCCAAACGGAGACTCTGCTGCGGCGAGTCATTGTCTGTCGGGCTGCGGTAACTATCCTGGCCTTGCACCGAAGGGAAGCTTACGACGCGGCGTTGGCCATGTTGCAGTGATGACAACGCCTGCAGGCGTCAATGGTCTGTATGAAATGGGCGGTAATGCCTGGGAATGGGTGGCGACTGGATCCGGAGATGAACGGATCACACGCAGTGCATCCTGGTGGTACGACGCTGATCGTCAGCGAGAGTCAGATGTCGCTACCAAACCAAAAGATACGCGCGTCGGCTATATTGGATTTCGCTGCGTGCGTGATCTGCGCTGATCGCCTTACGATACCGAGCGATCACCTACGCCAGATAGTGATCGACAAGGAGCGCTGCAAACAAGAGCGCTAGATAGTTGATCGAGTAACGAAACGTCTTACGTGCCAGTGGCTCCGAATAGCCCCGATAGAGCTTATAGGCAAGCCACAAGAAATATCCCCCTAGCAACAACGCGCTGATCAGATAGATCAGGCCACTCATGCCGATCAAGGTCGGCAGGACTGTGGTCGCCACCAACAGAAAGGTGTAGAGCAAGATATGCAGTCGTGTGAACTGGGCTCCATGGGTGACCGGGAGCATCGGCAGCCCCGATCGTGCGTAGTCATCCGTGCGATACAAGGCGAGCGCCCAGAAGTGTGGTGGCGTCCAGACAAAGATGATCAGAAAGAGTACCCAGGCTTCAATCGGGGCCTGACCTGTAATCGCTGCCCAACCCAACACGGGCGGCATAGCACCAGAGGCTCCCCCAATCACAATGTTCTGTGGGGTGAGCGGCTTCAGAATCACCGTGTAAATAATTGCGTACCCGACAAAGGTGGCAAGCGTAAGCCAGGTGGTCAACGGATTCACAAAGGCGTACAACAAGAACGTGCCAATACCGCCGAGAATTCCTGAAAAGACTAGCGTCTGCTGCGTCGTTAATGTTCCCGATGGCAACGGACGCCAGGCTGTTCGCGCCATCTTGGCATCAATCTGTTGCTCGACCAGACAGTTCACTGCAGCAGCGGCGCCCGCAATCAGCGTGATCCCAATCGTGGCACTCAAAAACACCCCCAGCGGCATCCACGACGGTGTCGAGAGCGCCATGCCAATCACGGCACAAAACGTAATCAGCATAACCACCCGAGGCTTTGTGAGAGCCAGGTACTGCTTCAGAATGGAGGTGTTGGTCAGACTCAGTTCGGTCATGCGCGGCTAGCCAATTCGAGAGGCCTTCAGTAATCGGTTCATATCTTTTTTCATGCCGTTGGGATCTGGATTATCCGGGAAACGCATCATTAAATTCCCTAGGGGATCTACGACCCAGATGTTGCTTGCCCCACCAGAGTTTTTGACCGATGCCGCCGCAACCGATAACCAATTGGCGACCAGCGCATCGGCCACTGGAATCTGTCCAAGCCTTGCCACCCAGATGCCCTCATGTTCAGCAATCAATGCTGGATCAGGCGTGCCGTCGTCCGTGAGCAGCCAGAGTCGCTCGACGCGCTCGCGCTCACGACCGGTCGTCAGTCGAATCTGACGCATAAGCCAGAGCTCTTGTTTGCAGGCCTCTGAGCATTCCGATGGACCAATGTGGACCATCAGCCAACGACCGCCCCAGTCCCCCAACTGGGTGAGCGGGCGCCGCGTCCGCGGATCTGCCTGGATCGCGGTAAAGGCGCTCTCTGCGGTCGGGGTGACAACAGACGTCACGGGCACTGCAGTCACTATCACCTGCGGTTCAACAAAGTCACCGTAATTGGTTCGACCCTCTGGGCGTACACCGTAATAGACCAGGTACGACGCGATCACCGGTGCAATCGTCACCGCTAAAAGCGCCCATATTGGCCAAAGCGACCGTTTCTTCGGGGGTTGCGTCATGGGGTCCTGCTACTCCTGTTCGTGTCGAGATCTGGGACGAAGCCGCCAGGCGAAGAATAGCGCCAATGCAGTGAGCAGAAACCACTGAACTGCATAGCCCATATGCTTCGGGACATCTGAGCGCACCTCAGGGACGGCTCGCGCAAGACCATCATTGTTATCACTGGTCTGCCAGGCAATCACGGGCCAGGCATCGCCAGGCAGCCATTCTTCTGCGGCCTGCCAGTCGAAGTTTTGCCAGAGGCGCCCTTGACGAAGCTGCGTTGGGTTACTTGAGAGTTCCATACGTCGCATCACCGAGCCAAGCATGACAGCCTCAAGCCCCATCGGATCATTGGGCACCGGAATCTCGGGAAGCACGGTGACGCCAGGGGGTTTGGGTAGCCAGCCACGATTTACCCAGAGAATGCTCAAGTCGTTTAACAAGACGGGCGTCAGCACATGTACGCCAGGCTGTCCGTCCTTCGCGCGGTTATCGAGCGCAATCGTCTTGTCATGCAGCCATCGTCCTGTGATCCGAACACGCTGCTGATCCAGATCATCTGCCGTGATCTTTGGATGCCAGCGACGGATCTCTCCGGGTTCGATCAGATGTGAGCGGTCGAGTCGTCGATCCGTCAGTTCCTGTTTTTCCTGGGCTCGCCCGAGCTGCCAGATGCCAAGTCCGATCCCCGCGAAGGCCAGGCAAAAGGCCACGATAACGGCGAGCCAAGAGCCCCGCTGTCTTTTCGTTACCATAGGCGTTTTGTTAGAGAAACTCATATGCGGGTTTTTGTCGCGATTGCCTTCGCTCTGATTTTGCTCAGTCTCGGGTCAGCCCTTTTTTATCTGATGCGCGATAAGGGCACGAGTAGCCGTACGGTCAAGGCCTTGGCACTGCGGGTGGGGTTCTCTGTTGCCCTGTTTCTCTTTTTGATCATTGCGCATCAACTCGGCTGGATCCAGACCACAGGGATCCGTTACTAGCCCTTTTGTCTCCGGCTAAAAAAGAAGGCCGCGAAACCGCGGCCTTCCTGTGACCCGAACCAAACAATTAGAGCCAGTAGACCACGACGTACAGGCCAAGCCAGACCACATCCACGAAGTGCCAGTACCAGGCCGCCGCCTCAAAACCAAAATGCTGGTTCGGCTTGAAGTGTCCGCGAACGCAACGAACAAGAATCACCGCCAACATAATCGTTCCCACACAGACGTGGAATCCGTGAAAGCCAGTCAGCAGGTAGAAGGTTGAGCCGAAAATGCCAGAAGTCAGCTTCAGGTTTAGGTCTGCATAGGCATGCGCATACTCATAGGCCTGGAATCCCAAGAAGATCAGTCCCAGCAGAATGGTGAGTGCTAAGAACAGGTTCAGCTTGCCGCGATTATTTTCACGCAGAGCATGGTGCGCAATGGTGAGCGTGACACCCGACGTCAAAAGCAACGCTGTATTGATCGTGGGGATCCAGAAGGGTCCCATGGTCTTGAACTCTTCCACCAGTCCAGCAGGCCCTGTGCCTTTACCCCAGACTGCCTGAAAGTCCGGCCAGAGAATCGCCTTGTGATCCAGGTCGCCCAGCCAGGGCATGGAAATCACCCGCGCATAGAACAGCGCGCCAAAGAAGGCAGCAAAGAACATCACTTCAGAGAAGATGAACCAGCTCATGCTCCAGCGAAAGCTTGCATCGACTCGGCTGTTGTACTGGCCACCTTCCGACTCAGCAATGACCGCACCAAACCAGCCGAAGAACATGTAGGTCAAAATGATCAGACCGATCCCGAGTGCCCATAGTCCATAGGCCTGGCTGTTAATCGTGCCTACGGCACCAAACAGCGTAAAGATCATGGCCAGTGATCCGACTGCAGGCCATTTGCTGGGTGCAGGCACAAAGTAATACGGCGCGTGGCTAGTGGAACTCATGGATCTCCCCTCAATCACTAGTTTTTATTCGACAAACTTAAGACGTCACACTACTCAATACAAATCGGACCAAGACCACAAGGCTCAGCACAAACAAGATCCCGGCAATCACGCCCGTGATGATCACATGCACGGGGTTTAGCTGGGCCATATCTTGCTCATGGTCTCGCCCACCGCGGACCCCGAAAAACGACCAGAGCACCGCCTTTACTGTTCGGAAAAAACCTGACTGACGCGCAGGGCTCGAATGAGACTCCTGCAAGCCTTAGCCTCCGACCTTTACTGCCTCGGAAGCAGCTGTGCGACCAGCCACCTCAAAAAACGTATAGCTCAACGTAATCGTGCTGATATCCGACGGCAGTTTTGGATCAATCACAAAGACCACCGGGAACTCACGAACTTCTTTCCCCTTCAGCTCTTGTTGCTGGAAACAGAAGCACTCCAGCTTCTTGAAATGACTCGCCGAATGACGCGGGGCATAGCTGGGAATCGCCTGGCCCGTTAATGCATTCGGGGTGGCGTTGACCACTTCATAAGTCACGGTTGCAAGCTCACCCGGATGCACGGTCATGTAAGCCTGCTTGGGCTTAAACACCATCGCCCCCTGAACGTTTGCATCAAACTCGACGGTGATCGTCCGCGACTTATCGACCTGGGTATTTTTAGCAAACTCTTTCGCCTCAGCCGTATTGAGTTTGTCGCGACTGGCGAGAACATTAATCCCCGTGATCTCACAGATCTTTTCGTAAAACGGCACCAGCGCAAACCCAAAGCCGAACATCAGGATCGCTACCATCAGCAGCTTCCCCATCATTCGGCTGTTATCAGTCTTATCGGTCATCACTGAAGAATCAGGTATTTGGCAATCACGCCCGCGAAGAATACGGCTGCCACTGATGCCAGGATCAGGGCAAGCCGAAGATTCGAACGCGGGGTGGGCTGAGTCATTCGCAGTTACTTCACAGTCGGCGGTGTCTCAAACGTATGGAAAGGTGCGGGCGAAGGCACGCTCCACTCCAGACCACCGTCGCTGCTGCCCCAAGGATTATCCGCAGCCTTTGGGCCGCCCTTAATGCACTTGATGATGATGTACAGGAAGAGCAGCTGAGACAGGCCGAAGCCAAAGGCACCGACCGATGCAATTGCGTTGAAGTCTGCGAACTGCATGTTGTAGTCGGCGTAACGACGCGGCATGCCAGCCAGCCCTAGGAAGTGCATCGGGAAGAAGGTGATATTGAACGAGATCATCGACAGCCAGAAGTGGGTCTTGCCGAGTTTCTCGTCATACATATGACCTGTCCACTTGGGCAGCCAGTAGTAGGTTCCCGCAAAGAGGGCGAAGAGCGAACCCGCAACGAGAACGTAGTGGAAGTGGGCCACAACATAGTAGGTGTCGTGCAACTGAATATCGATCGGGGCAACCGAGAGGATGATGCCGGTGAAGCCGCCGAGTGTGAACACGAAGATGAATCCGATCGCAAAGAGCATCGGCGTCTCGAAGGTCATCTCACCTTTCCACATTGTCGCAAGCCAGTTAAAAATCTTTGCGGCGGTTGGTACAGCGATCAGCATCGTGGCGTACATGAAGAACAGCTGTCCGGTGACCGGCATACCGGTGGTAAACATGTGGTGGGCCCAGACGACGAAGGACAGAATCGCGATCGATCCCGTTGCGTAGACCATCGAGCTGTAACCAAAGAGCTTCTTGCGAGAGAAGGTGGGAACGATCTCTGAAATGATGCCGAATGCCGGCAGAATCATGATGTAGACCTCGGGGTGACCGAAGAACCAGAAGATGTGCTGGTACATCACGGGGTCACCGCCACCGGCAGCGTTAAAGAAGCTGGTGCCAAAGTGACGATCGGTCAGCAGCATGGTGATCGCGCCAGCCAGAACGGGCATCACGGCAATCAGCAGGTAGGCCGTGATCAGCCAGGTCCAGACAAACATCGGCATCTTCATCAGCGTCATGCCAGGTGCGCGCATGTTCAGAATCGTGGTGATGATGTTGATCGATCCCATGATTGAGCTTGCGCCCAGGATGTGGACCGCAAAGATCGCCAGGTCCATCCCCACGCCCATCTGCGTGGAGAGCGGGGCATAGAGTGTCCATCCAGCAGCCGTGGCGCCGCCCGGGACGAAGAAGGAGACTACTAGCAGTAGCGCTGCGGGAATCAGCAGCCAGAAGCTCAAGTTGTTCATTCGGGCGAAGGCCATATCGCTCGCCCCGATCTGCAACGGAATCATCCAGTTCGCAAATCCGACGAAGGCGGGCATCACCGCACCGAAGACCATGATCAGACCGTGCATGGTCGTGAACTGGTTAAAGAGCTCCGGCTTCAGGATCTGAAGGCCAGGCTGAAAAAGTTCAGCGCGAATCCCCAGCGCCAGAATGCCGCCAATACCCAGCATGGCGAAACTGAACCAGAGGTACATCGTGCCGATGTCTTTGTGGTTGGTAGCAAATACCCAACGACGCCATCCATGCGGATGGTCATGGGCATGATCGTCATGGCCTGCTACGCCGTGGCCGGGTTCGAGAACTGCACTCATACTCTTCTCCTTAAATTCGGAACGCGCTGCGTTACTTGGCTGCAGGGGCTAGTGCAGCAGTCTTCACTGCAGCAGCCGCTTTCGGCTGACTGGCCACCCACTTGGTGTACTCCTCGGCGGAGACCACCTTGACCACAATGGGCATAAAGGCATGGTCTTTACCGCAGAGCTCTGCGCAATGACCACGATAGGTGCCTTCTTTTTCTGCTTTAAACCAGGTGTCCCGAACGAAGCCAGGAATCGCGTCCTGCTTCACACCGAAGGCGGGGACCATCCAGGCATGGATCACGTCATTCGCTGTGGTGACAACACGAATCTTTTTGCCAACGGGCACGACAACCGGGTTATCGACTTCGGATAGATAGTGTTCACCCTTCGGTGCGAGACCACGAATTTGATCCTGAGGTGTCGAGAGCGTAGACATGAAGGAAATGCCTTCGCCTTCACCCTTCAGATAGTCATAGCCCCATTTCCACTGATAGCCCGTTGCCTTGATGGTGATATCTGCGTTGGCAGTGTCTTTCTGCGCAATCACAATCGGCGTTGCATAGACACCGATCACCACAACGATCAGAAAAGGAATTACGGTCCACGCCACCTCCACCGCGGTGCTCTCATGGAACGTCGCCGCCTTGTGGCCTTTTGATTTGCGATGGGCATAGATGGAATAGAACATCACGCCAAAGACCGCCACGAAAATCACGAGGCAGAGCACAAACAAAAATGTGTGCAGGTTGTACAGATCCGTTGCCATCATGCTGGCAGGTGTCTGAAGGTTATACCGACCGTCCATTGAATAGATCTCCCCGTCTTCAATGTTGTTTAAGCAATTCGCCCATCTTTCCTTCACGCCTCGCGCGCTGCGCTTAGCCCATCTTGCTCGACGCTTACTGCAGACCTAGCGCCGATCGAAACTCTCGATAAAACCGCTCCCGACCCACCGGACTTGCAAACCGCCCAACCAAGAGTTCCGCCTGCGGGCTTCTTAGTCGCACGAGCCCGCGTTGACCTTCTTCAAGGCCACAGCGAAGCCACTGCCGAGGAAGTTCTCGTGTTTCTGTCTTTGCACCTTGCGTGACATCCACCCGAACCTTCATCTCATCCAACGTGATCCTTTCCCCATCGTTCACATGACGTGAATAGACCAGGAAGGCCACGGCAAGGGCCGTCAGCTCGATCAACATAAAGGGGATTACCAACCAGGCACCTGTCAGTGCCCACGGTATAGAGACGGCGACCGATCCAGCGCCCAGCACCCCAAAGGCGCCCAGCAACTGTCTAGGTGTCATAACGCAATTGCGCTTGAGCACCCATGATCTCGATTCCGTCTCCACGCTCTCCCCCTAACGACGTCAGGCTTACGACCGAGTCGGGCGGATTATATGCCGCTTCCCGAATCTTTTGGTGCTTTCCCGAACCACTGAATGGGCTGGGCCTGGTCTTTGGACGGTCTTGTCGGGGAGGCCGCCCAGGCATGACCAAAGACGAGTTCAATCGGAATCTCAATACGACCATTTCTTTCGAGACTCGCCAGTGCCAAGAGCACTCGATCGCGCCAGGCCCTGCCACGAAGCCCTTTGCCCCTATTGGACATAGGGTTTCCCCCAATGAGTCGTAGGTCCCGTAACGCCGACTCCGGGTCGGCATAGGTCAGCGTGAGCCACTCGACATCCATCACCGGGTTTGCCATTCGAAAACTGACCAGCGCATCTCCGATGTCATGCATATCGGGATAGCCCGCCGCATAACGCGTCTGATCCTGATCGCCAAGTGCAACTGCTAGGGAGCGAAAACTGTCAGGGCCAAGAGTGCAGAACATCAAAAGCCCGCCGGGGGCAAGGGTCTTCGCCCAGTACGCCAGCGTGGACCGCTGATCCGATAGGTAGGCCAATAAGCCCACTGAGACCACCATGCCCAGAGACCCTGGTGATGCCGCGATCGGCTGGCCAAACTGCGCGATGCCATAGTCCAACCGCACGCCCTCTGGAGTGCGAATGTATGAGAGTCGATCCTCGAGCCGATCGGTCGCTTCCTGCCATAAGGGGTGCGCGGCAACGTTCGCAGGGCCGCGCTTTTTTAGCTGATGCCGAACGGCATTGGGATCAATCGAACGGACGAGCGGATCAGTCGACATGGTCTGAGTATAGTGGGCCGATGCGGCTGACCCTTGATCAATGCTTCTGGCGACCCCTCCGCATCGCGCTGGGATCCCCGTGTCTGTTATGCAATCAATCTGCGCGCGGCGACCCTGTCTGCGCAGCGTGTACGACTACCCTTCGCCAGACCTCGTGGGGGGTCACGAGCCTTGCGATCGATGACGCCCGCATCCCTGTGTTGTTTCGCGAATCCTATGGCGGCTTACTCAGTGATGCCGTGATCCGATCGAAATACCGTGGTGACTGGGGTCATGCACGCTGGCTCGGTCAGACCCTTGGTTGCCTGCCACGCCCTTGGCTTGGCGACCCGCCTGTCGCGCTGCCCATCCCCCTGTCAGATCAGCGACTGGCTGATCGAGGGTATAACCAGTCCGTCTTCATTGCCCGACAGGCTGCCCGTGCATGGGGACTCAAGATGACCCCGCGATGGCTCAGAAAAACAAAACGCACGGCGCGCCAGGCCGGTCTCGCCCGTGACGAGCGGTTTGCAAATCTTTCCGGAAGCTTCTGGGCATCTGAAAAAGTTGCGGGACAGCGTTGTCTGTTAATTGATGACATCATGACCACCGGATCCACGCTTCGAGAGGCTGCGCGTGTGATTCATGCGCGCGGTGGCCTGGTCATTGCGGCAGCAGTGATCGCACGTGTGCACCGACCCTCTCGTTCCGTTAGGCACTCTTTGTCATGATGAACGTTGTCCTTGTAGAACCCGAGATTCCGCCCAACACAGGAAATGTGATTCGACTCTGTGCGAACACGGGGGCACGCCTACACCTGATTGAACCGCTCGGCTTTCCGATTGACCACGCAAAGATGCGCCGTGCAGGATTGGATTACCACGAGCTCGCGTCCTTCACCTGTCATGCCAACTGGGAACAGTTCATCACCAGGGAACAGCCTGATCCCAGTCGCATGTTTGCCATTACGACCAAAGGCCAACGCGGCTTATCAGAAGTTGTCTTTGAAGAAGGGGACTGGCTTGTCTTTGGTTCAGAGACAAAAGGCCTGGGGGCGCGGCTTGAATCGTTTGCAGCCGACCAGCGACTGCGAATTCCTATGCGGCCGAATAACCGCAGCCTGAACCTATCAAACGCGGTGGCGATCGTGGTCTATGACGCCTGGCGACAGCTAGGTTATTCCGGCGCTGGTTTTCCAGGCGAAGGCGGGATCTCGTAAGGCGTTGTCAGCAGATCAAACGCCTGCTCCACTGTGGTGGCAACGCGAAGGTGGTCATGGTGTCGCGGATTGAGAAATCCACAGTCCATTGCCTGCCGCAGAAACTGCAGTAGCGGCGTGTAGTAGTCATCGAGATTGAACAACACAATTGGTTTGCTGTGCAGTCCAATCTGATGCCAGGTCCAGGTCTCAAAGAACTCTTCAAAGGTGCCAATGCCACCCGGCAACACAAGGAATGCATCTGCGCGCTCTGACATCAACGCCTTTCGTGTATGCATTGAGTCAACGACAAATAATTCCGTAAGCTCTTCCATAGCCGGCTCAATCGCCAAAAGACTCTCGGGGATCACGCCTGTCGACTTTCCCTTCGCCTCAATGACCGCGCGCGCCACTGCCCCCATGAGTCCGTTTCTGCCGCCGCCAAACACAAGCGCAAGATCACGCTTGGCCATCTCTCGGCCACAGGCCGCAGCGACGTCTACCCATTTTGGATCACGGCCACTACGAGAGCCACAGAACACGGTGATCGACTTCACTGGTTTAGCCACTAATTTCATCCTTTGGTTCTCTTGACATCAACTGTGTGATCGCCTGCGCTGGCGAGATCTCTCCCAACAACAGACGACACACGGACTCGGTAATCGGAACTTCCACGCGGAATTGTGTTGCAAGCGCTAAGAGAGCGGGTGCCGTGGTCACGCCTTCCGCAACATGCCCCAGGGCACTCACGATTGTATTGAGTGACTCTCCCTTGGCCAGTGCAAGCCCCACCCGTCGATTACGGGAGAGATCCCCTGTCGCGGTCAGAATGAGATCGCCTAATGTTGCCAGCCCCATAAAACTTTGTGGCTGCGCACCGATCGCCACGCCAAGACGCGCCATTTCCGCAAGGCCACGTGTGAGTAACGCGGCGCGCGCATTGCCGCCGAGCTCGAGTCCATCACAGACCCCCGCTGCAATCGCAAGAACATTCTTCATCGCGCCACCAAGTTCTACGCCCAACAAATCTGCGGCCGCATAAATGCGCATACCGCCACCATGACAGGCTTGTGCCACGGCGCGTGCCCATTGAAGATCCTGACTGGCCAGCGTCAGGGCGACAGGTTGGTTCTTGGCAACCTCTTGCGCAAAACTGGGACCTGAGAGTGCGCCTTGCGGCCAGCCCTGACAGTGGCGACCCACAATCTGATGCGGCCATTCCAGCGCGGGCGCAGTCGAATCTCCTGAGACGCGGAGCCCCTTCGCAAGCCAGAGCAGCCCTTCGCCCGGCTGAGCCACACCACAGCGCGCAGCAATTGCAGCCGCAGCGTCTTCAAGGCCTGACATCGGTGTCGCAAGAATGATCAGACCATGCGCAGCGGCGGACAGCTCTGCCCGAGCATGTGCAGATGATTGATCGCGCCAACGGGCGCAGGCGCGATCAAGGTCTGATTCAAAACCAAGCGTCGTTGGAAGCGAGATTCCGGGAAGATATCGGTGATTGACTCGAGTCGCAGTCATCTCTGCGATATCGCCGGCGTTTCGCCCCCAGAGCTGCACTGTGCCTTCGGGCGCGCGCGCCGCAAGATGCGCCGCAATCGCCGTGCCCCAAGCACCTGCTCCAACCACAAGAACAGGAATCGACACGGCCTGCGCTGACATTTATTGCGGCGGAACGATTAGGCCGCTGGGTTTTGCATCACCATTGGTGGTGGCGTTGGCCCGTGCTGCGAGGCGCTGTTGATAGAAGGCCTCCCAGTTAAGTTCGGCCAGATGCACAGGCGGAAAGCTCGCACGCGAGATCACATCGGCAATATTCGCACGCAGATAAGGGTAGACAATGCTGGGGCAGGAAATACCCATGAGCAACGCCATCTGTTCCTGAGGAATGCCGACAATCTCAAAGATCCCGGCCTGACTTGCCTCAACTAAAAAACCAACTTTCTCACCGAGTCTGCAGGTCACCGTACAACGAACCGAGACTTCATGGACATTGGGGCCAAGTTCATTTTCCTGGGTATCGATCTGAAACTCAAGACGAGGCTCTGCGTTATCGAGAAACACACCAGGCGCATCAGGGATCTCGAGCGAGAGATCTTTCAGGTAGACGCGCTGCAGGTTGAACTGAGGCGTTGGCGCATTCGCGGAGTTGGTCTGTTCAGTCATAAAACTCTTTCGCAATAGGTAAGGGCAACCGACGTTGCCTGGTCCAAGGACAGCGAGGGTCAGCCCGCCAGAAGGGGCACTAGTCCGCCGTCACGGTCTAATGCGGCGAGGTCATCAAATCCACCCACGTGACGCTCGCCAATAAAAATCTGAGGCACCGTGCGGCGACCGGTCTTGGCAATCATCTGGTCGCGCTGTGCGGGATCGAGATCAATACGAATCTTTTCAATCTCGGTAACGCCACGCTGCTTGAGCAGCATCTCGGCGCGCTGGCAGTATGGACAGACTGCGGTGCTGTACATCACAACCTTTGCCATGGTCTAGGCCTTTCCAGATTTCTTCACAGGCAGACCGGCCTGCTGCCAGGCATCGAATCCGCCCTCAAGGTTGAACACGGCCTCGATGCCCGCTTTCTTGAGCATTCGGCCAGCTTTGTTCCCGCGCCAGCCACTCTGACACATCAGGATGACCGGCAGCTGCGTCTTGCCCTTGTTGGCCTTCGTCTTGATGTCGTCGATCTGACTCGGCAGGGTGCTCATGGGAATGTGCAGAGCCTGCGGCGCCATCCCACGGGCAAGCTCGCGGGTTTCGCGCAGGTCAATCAGGATGGCGTCTTCAGAATTGAGCAGCTGGGTTGCGCCCAATGTATTGATCACCCGGGCACTGGTGCCACGTGTGACCACAGGCCAGACCAGCAGCGCGCCGCTCAGAAAAGCAGCGATGATCAAAATAATGTTTTCGGTAATAAATGCCACAGAGACCTCAATTCGTTAATGGAGGGGCCCGCAATCGCCTTGGCCGAAATTATAGAATGGTGCCTATGAGCAAAACCTTCACTCTAGTCGTCCTACGCCACGGCGAAAGCCAGTGGAACCTTGAAAACCGATTCACCGGCTGGGTGGATGTGGATCTTACCCCCCGGGGGATCGAAGAAGCGAAAGCCGCGGGTGCGCTGCTCCGGGCCAAGGGCTATCAGTTTGACCAGGCGTACACCTCGGTCTTAAAGCGTGCCATTCGTACCCTTTGGATCACACTGGATTCGTTGGACCAGATGTGGCTGCCCGTGGCCAAGGAATGGCGCCTTAACGAGCGCCACTATGGCGCTCTCTCTGGACTCAATAAAGCAGAAACGGCAGCAAAATACGGCGAAGCTCAGGTGCTGACCTGGCGGCGTGCTTACGATGTCCGCCCCGATGCCATGACGCCCGCCCATGAACACTGGCCTGCAAAAGACCCCCGCTACGCAGGCATCGATCCATCGCTTCTCCCCGCCACAGAGTGCCTCAAAGACACCATTGAGCGAGTGATCCCCGTCTGGGAATCCAAGATCGCGCCTGCCGTGAAATCGGGACAGCGCGTCCTGATCTCGGCCCATGGCAATTCAATTCGGGCCCTGATCAAGTACCTGGAAGATATGTCCGAGGCCGACATCCTTGCGCTCAACATCCCCACGGCACAGCCCCTGGCCATCACTCTTGACGAGAATATGCGCCTGACCGAACGGAAATACCTGGCCGATCCCGCCGTGATCGAGGCGGCGCTTGCAGCGGTCGCCAACCAAGGAAAGGCCAAAACCGCCTAAACTTTCTGGCAGATCGGCTGCCTAAGAAAGCCATTGTTTTTATTGTCGCAACCTCTGCGAGTGAGTGCCATGTCAAAAAAATTACAGATCACTGGTTGGATCGCTGTCGGACTAGTCAGCGGCGTGCTGGTCAGCATGGGCGTCTCAGCAGTTGCCCAGCGTGACAGTCGGCTGTCGCTTCCCATTGAAGAGCTCCGGCAGTTCGCCGATGTCTACGGCGCCATCAAGGCCAACTATGTCGAGCCGGTCGAGGACAAAAAGCTCATCACCGAGGCCATCAGCGGCATGCTCACGGGACTCGATCCGCACTCGTCTTATCTTGACGCCGATGCCTTTAAAGAGCTCCAAGTTGGTACTCAGGGGGAATTCGGTGGCCTTGGTCTGGAGGTTGGCACTGAAGATGGCTTTGTTCGAGTCGTCGCCCCCATCGAGGGAACGCCTGCGGCACGCGCCGGGATTAAAGCCGGTGACCTGATCATCAAGATCGACGACAAGTCCACCAAGGGTCTGGCCATTAACGACGCTGTGAAGCTCATGCGCGGCAAACCAAAGACCAACATCACGATCACCATCAGTCGAAAAGGCGAGACCAAACCACTTGTCTTTAGCCTGATGCGGGACGTCATTCAGATTCAGAGTGTCCGATCCAAGATGCTAGAACCCGGTGTTGGCTACATCCGAATCACTCAGTTTCAAGAGCACACCGTTGAGAACCTGGTGAAGCACTTCAATCAACTGGTCGAGAAAGCCCCCCTGACGTCGCTGGTGCTCGATCTGCGCAATGATCCAGGCGGACTGCTGACCGGTGCCATCGGTGTGTCTGCAGCCTTCTTGGAAGAGAAGACGCTCGTCGTCTCCACTGACGGTCGCCAGGACGATGCGAAGCGCAAGTACTTTGCGACTCTTGGTGACTATGCCCGCCTTGGACGCGAGGATCCTCTTGGCAAGCTCTCTCCGCGGGCCAAGACAGTTCCGATGGTGGTGCTGGTCAATGGTGGATCTGCGTCCGCCTCTGAGATCGTGGCGGGTGCCCTGCAGGACCACAAGCGCGCCACGGTTCTTGGAACGCAGACCTTCGGCAAAGGCTCTGTGCAGACCATTCTGCCGCTGACCACGAACACCGCGATCAAGCTGACCACAGCACGTTATTACACGCCAAAAGGTCGCTCCATCCAGGCCAAGGGCATCGCCCCTGATCTCTGGGTCGAGGAGAGCGCAGACGGTGCAGGGATTGATGGTATTCGTCCCCGAGAGGCTGATCTCACGCGCCACCTGTCGGGCAAAGGCCCCGATGGCAAACCCATTCCTGAAAAGGCCAAACAAAATAACGCCGGGAAAAAGCCTGCCACGCCAGCCCCCGAGACGTTAAAACCCATTGAGTTTGGAAGCGCAGAGGACTATCAGCTCCAGCAGGCGTTAAACCATCTCAAAGGAAAACCTGTCGCGACATCTGCGCGACCAGACAATGTCTGATCTCGATCACCTGCGCCAAAGCCGTCATGAACTTCTCGATGGCTTTGATGCGCAGGGGGTTGATGCAGTTCGTTCTTCGCATGTCCTGATTATTGGTGCCGGCGGCCTTGGCTGCCCAGCAGCAACTTATCTTGTCGCCTCTGGCATCGGGCATCTCACCTGGGTAGACGGAGATACCGTCGATGCCACGAATCTCGCACGTCAGGTGCTCTTCGGGCCTCACGACATTGGTCAGAAAAAAGTGATCGCGGGCCGTAACGCATTGCTAAGGCTACATCCCACAGCAGAGATTACAACCGTGACGGAGGCAGCCGATGAGGCGTTACTTCACCGTCTTATCCCACAGTGTTCCATCGTCTTGGACTGCACCGATCAGTGGGCCACACGACAGATGATCAATCGCATCTGTGTTGCGCATCAGGTTCCGCTGGTCACTGCTGCGGCAATCGAATGGTCTGGACAGTTGATGACGGTGGATCCTCGCAGATCCGATCAGGCCTGCTATGCCTGCGTCTTTGATCCATCTCATGTTCCCGAGGAGCACGCCTGTGGTGCCTATGGGGTGCTCTCTGCAATGGTCGGCGCCATGGGCTGCCTTCAGGCAGCAGAGGCACTCAAGCAGATCATTTCTCTGAAGCAGGCAAACGTGCCTCAGATGTTGTCACTCTTTGACGCCCGTACAGGTCAGTGGCAGCAGCTTCGCCTGTCACGAAACGTAGACTGTCCTGTCTGTAAGACGACGATGCGTTCTTAGGGGAAGAGGAGTCGGACCGCAGGGTCCATGCCCTCAGAGGGGCGTTTCCGAAAACCAGATTTCGCAAACTGCAGCCAACGGCCTTGCACGAACGCCATGGCTAAGCCTGACTGCACTGCAGGGTCCACAGACGAGGCCGCCTGCGACTCTGCAAGATGTAGCCGGACACACTGACGCAGCGATGCCTCGACACGATCAATCAGCTGGTTGACCCGCTGCTGCAGGCGCGCATCTTCATTGACGATGGCATCGCCGATCAGGACCCGAGTCATGCCAGGATTTTTCTCCGCAAAGCCCAAGAGCATCGCCACAATTTCTCGTGCCTTCACGACGGCAGGGTTTTCGCGGGATTCAATCTGATTGATCAGCGAAAAGATGGTTTCTTCAACAAAGTCCAAGAGCCCTTCGAACATCTGGGCCTTACTGGCAAAGTGTCGATAGAGCGCTGCCTCGGACAGGGACAGCCGGCCAGCGAGTGCCGCAGTCGTCACTTTTTCTGCCGCACCATCTTGCAACATCGTCGCAATGGTCTGCAGAATCTGCAGCCGCCGTTCGCCTGGCTTTGGGCGCTTACGACCCGAAGGGACGTTAGGCTGATCTGTCTGTTGTGATGTCGGCTGCATACCCGTCTTGCGATCTCTTCACCAGCAGATGCTGGTGCCTTACTAGTAACCCGAGAGAGTGTACTTGAAGCCGGACGTACCCTGGGCGACGAACGGGTAGGGGGCGACCCGAATGGCGGGCTTGACGCAGCGCAGTGCCCGACGCCCAGATGCGCGCAGTGCGAAGCCCCAGTTGGTGGGCTGCTCGCAGGTTTTCATTGTGGTCATCCACCAGTACCACCCGCGAGGCAGGCCGATGCGCCTGACGCAGGACGCGACGCATTAAGAGCTTAGAGGGCTTGGGCCGGAAACGACCGGCAACCACCATGTCTTCAATCGAGATGACACGATCAAATAAACGCGAGATCCCAAACAGGTTTAAGAGGTGACGGGCATAGGCCTTTGGTGCATTCGTCAGTAGCCAGCGCCGGCCGCCGAGCTGACGCAGCCGAGCCCGTTCGCCCGAGATCCGCTGCACCAGCGTTGGCAGACTTTTTGTCGGATGGGTCTTGTCAAGAAAATCGTGCGGGTCGATCTTGTGATGGGCGACAAGCCCTAACAGCGTCGCACCATAACGACGCCAGTACCTCTCTCGCAAGGCGCTGGCCTCCTCCGTGGGGAGCGCAAGCGCGTCTGCGACATAGCGCGTCATTCGCTGATTGATCTCCCCCATCACACGCCAAGAGGCGTCGTATAAGGTGTTATCGAGATCAATCAGCCACAGAGGCGATCGCATGCCCACTAGTGGGAGCGGATCATCGTTCCAACGCCTTCACTGGTCATGATCTCGAGCAGCAGGCAGTGCGGGACTCGGCCATCGACAATGTGGACTGACGCAACACCGCTTTTTGCGGCATCTAATGCTGAAGAGATCTTGGGCAGCATACCTCCGGAGATCGTGCCGTCTGCAAAAAGCCCATCAATTTCTCTGGCACTTAGTCCCGTGATGAGATTGCCCTTCTTATCGAGAACCCCTGGTGTGTTGGTCATCAGAATCAGTTTCTCTGCTTTCAGAATCTCTGCAATCTTGCCGGCAACAAGATCTGCATTGATGTTGTAGGTCTCGCCCTCACGACCCGAACCGATCGGGGCAATCACGGGCACAAATCCGCTGGCCAGTAGCGAGTGAATAATCGCTGGGTCGACCGATTCGATCTCACCAACATGGCCAAGGTCGAAGGTCTCCGTCGACGTATCGTCTGCCTTCACCAGCATTTTCCGGGCACGAATCAGACCACCGTCTTGGCCCGTGAGCCCAACGGCCTTGCCCCCCGCGTGATTGATCAGTTCGACGATCTCCTTGTTGACCTGTCCAGCCAATACCATTTCGACGAGATCCATGGTCTCGGTATCCGTCACGCGCATGCCTTGAATGAACTCCCCCTTTTTGCCCACACGGGCCAGCAAGGATTCAATCTGAGGGCCCCCACCGTGCACCACCACCGGAAGGATGCCGACCAGTCGCAGCAGAATGATGTCCCGAGCGAAAGACTGCTTCAGGTGCTCTTCTGTCATCGCGTTACCGCCGTACTTGATCACGACCATTTTGCCGTGAAAACGCTTGATGTAAGGCAGCGCCTCTGCAAGGACGGCTGCCTTTATCGATGCGTCGGGTCGATCGGTTTTTTTCTCTGGAGAATCGCTCATAGTCGCCTGTCGGTTCGAAATAGTGGTCTAATCCCTGGCTGAATTGTAAGACCGGATGGTCCTGCCCTCACTGCGCTGACGCATGAACCCGTGATTGTGAAGCCCGTTTTTTCTGCATCGCTCCTGTTTAGCCCTTGGGCCAGTCGGCTCGGCAGAGACGCCCTCGTGGTCGCCGCCGAGCATCGCGTCATTGGCGGTAGCCTTGCAGGTCTTTTGGTAGGGATCATCAGCGCGATCGTCTTCATTGCTACGAGCCTGCTGTTGTCGGCACGGCTCGCCCTGATTGCCGCCCTGCTGATTCCCTTGGTGATTGATCTGATGGCCGCGCAGTCAAGACGCCTTCTTGCCACTGGCGAACCCCCGCTGAGCCCACTCTCAGCGTTGTCTCTCGGGCTCATGCTGGTCGTGAAGGTAGAACTACTGTCTGAAATTGATCCGGAGTGGATGGGCGTCATTCTGATTTGCAGCGCCGCCTGGTCCCGAAGCGCCGCGCTCACCGCGCGCCAAGACCCTTTTTTAGGTTGCCGTGCTGCCTCGGCCGCTGCGCGACGCGTGGGGCTGGTCGTCGGCGCAGTACCGCTTCTGCTCTTTGCGTTATGGCCCGAACCCATCTGGGGGTTGTGGGTAGCGGCTGCGCTAAGTTTCTGGGCATCCCGATTGCTCGCACCACGTACCTGGGCAGCCCCCATCACCGTTCGCTGGATGGTGAGCGAGATGGTCTACTGTCTTTGCGTGCTGGTGTTAATGAGCGCCGCCTCTGTCGCTGCGCTCTCGATTGAAGAATCCCCCGGCTCTTAAGCCCAAGAGGGATCAACACAATCACGACTTAATCGCGACTCAGTTCCAATGTCGTCGCAAATTAGTCGCAGCTTAGTCGCCGAACTGACGTTGGCGGAGCTCCCGGCGCTGCTGCGCCTCGAGCGATAGCGTTGCGGTGGGACGCGCCAGAAGACGCTTTAAGCCAATGGGTTCCCCAGTTTCTTCGCAGTAGCCGTACTCGCCTGACTCAATCCGAGCCAGTGCCTGCTGGACTTTCTTAATCAGCTTGCGCTCACGGTCGCGCGTGCGCAGCTCGAGTGCATGCTCTTCTTCAATCGTTGCGCGATCTGCAGGATCTGGTACGAGCACTGTTTCACGTAGGTGCTCTGTCGTCTCACCGGCATTCGCTCTGAGTTCAGACTCAAGGGTCAGGAGCATGCGCTTAAAGAAATCTAACTGCGCTGGGCTCATGTACTCGTCAGCCGTTTGGGCCAAGAGTTCTTTCTCAGTTGCAATAGGTTTGGAACTTACGCGTGACATTCGACAACTCTCAATTCAGATTTCAGATAAGACATTGCTCTAATCCTTTGACTATTGTATCGCGGGGCAGATTTCGCCCGATAAAGACCAGCTTGGACTGCCGCTCCTCCCCCGTCGCCCAGGGTCTGCCGACATCACCCCCCATCAGCATGTGCACGCCTTGAAACACCATCTGATTTGCACTGCCCTTGATGTAGAGCACGCCTTTGTATCGCAGAAGCTGCGGGCCGTAAGCCTGCGACACCGCGCTCATGAAGCCTTCGAATCGATCTGAATCAAACGGTCGTTTCGATTTGAAGACAAACGACTGAACATCATCAATGTGGCTGTGGCTGTCTGACTCAAGAAATGCGGGATCGATCTCAAGTGCGGCGTTGAGATTAAATCCACGAATGTCGAGGATTTTTTCAATTGGGGTCTGACCAAAATTCACGGCGTCAATCGTCGCCCGTGCATTCATGCGCGCCAGACGCGCGCGAAGTGAGTCCAGTGCTTCTGCGGACACGAGATCAGACTTTGAGATCAGAATTCGATCCGCAAAGCCCACCTGCGCCTGCGCCTCCGGGTGCGCGGAGAGCTGATCCGGCCCATGGACTGCGTCCACCACCGTAACAACCGCATCCAGCAGGAATCGCTCGGCGATCTCATCATCCACAAAGAATGTCTGGGCCACCGGGCCTGGCTCCGCAAGACCGGTCGTCTCAATGATGACGCGGTCAAACTGCAGCGACCCTTCCGCCTTCTGGCGCCAGAGACGGCCCAGCATCTCGATCAGATCACCACGAACCGTGCAGCAGATGCATCCATTATTCATCTCGATGATCCGCTCTTGGGTGTCCTCAAAGAGCAGTTCATTGTCGAT
>JACCDS010279984.1_pt1 | contig 29502 bp, 24 predicted proteins | sample 7446441 | NCBI WGS metagenome assembly JACCDS01 (sample SAMN15323445, study PRJNA562643) | freshwater metagenome | isolation source: river surface water | place: USA:Blue River Watershed | collected 2017-08-17 | reverse complement strand
TTGCTGGTGCGGCTCAGGACAATTCTTCGGGTCGGCGTGTAATCGCGCTGAAGGGAAATCCCACGGATGTCGTCGAGCGGCACCAATGATGGCTGAAACGAGGAGCATCCTCCGGCCATCCGGGTTTTCTGATAAGAGAGCCGTCCGCTGCTCTCGCCCAGCCAGAGGAGTTCGGGAAACTTACCCAGGAATTCCTGGTAGATCGGGATACACCATCCGCCGCCCTGCCGCGGAATGGCTCGATTACGGACGAGTTCGGAGAAATTAAAGAATGGGCTCAGCGTCAGCCTCTCCGCTCGCGACCAGGTGAGGCCGCCGTCCTTGGAGAGGCAGCTGTTGAGTTGGCTTCCCGACCACTTGCCCATGGCGATCGTCACAAAGAGCAGCCGGAGCGACCCATCCTTCCCGGCAAGCAGCAGGGCATTGCCGAGGGCCTTCACCGGACGGCGGAGATCCCTCTCGGCCATTTCACGCGTCATGATCACGCGAGGGGCCGTCCATGACATGCCCGGCTCCTGCTCCGAGAAATAGATCTTCACGTCGGGATGGCACTCTGCGGTTCCACCATACCAGACGGCGGCCGTAATTCCGTCGGGCATCTGGGCCAGGGAGGCGACGTGCACCATCGGCAGGCCCTGATCCGGATTGATGGTCTCCCTGATGAGGACCGGTTTGCAGTTTCCCATCTTGCCTGAACCGGCAGCCAGATCCGTTACGAATCCGCCCGCTCTCAGGGGAGTCATGCTCCGGATCACGCCCAGACAGAGCACTCCCGCTGCAAGGACCAGCAACACTCGGACCGGAACACTCATGCCGGTCTCAGGCAGTCTTTTCCGATGGATTCTCCTCCGCGACCTTCACGAAATATCCCTCGCTGTGGAGGCGCGTCTTCCCATGGAATGTGTAGGAGGATCCCATCTCCAAGGGGGAGATGAGCGAGAGGAATTTCCGGCCGCCCGAGGATTCGTACAGGTAATAGTCCTGATTCAGGCGGGTCTGGAAATTGATCTGGAATCCTTCCACGAACCGGTTCCATTTCTGCAACTCGACCAGTTCATTGTATTCCCGCTCCAGATCCTTGAGGCGGCTCATGATCTTGTTGGAGAGGCTGTGATTCCGGGAATCCTCGAAACGCAGGAGATCCGGGACCTCGATTTTCGGCCCGGCGATCTCCATCAGGAAACTCTGCTCATTGCGTCCCATGACCCTGTTATCGCCCTTGCCATCCCTCATGACAAGAGCGGCGAGATTGACGGGCACGCGGCAAGGAGGGAAAAGAAATCCATGAAGCCGCCGCTTGCCCTCCTCCTGTTTGCCATTTTTGCCGCCTGTCCCCTCCGCGCGGACAACCCCGTCGGGGAATTCCAGGAAGCCATGACCCGCACCGCCAAGGTTCCCGGACCTGCGAGGGGAAGCTGCACGGAGCAGGCCGGGATCACCCGCTTCGAGGATTTCCTCGCCCATCTGGACGAGAAGACCGCCCGCGAGCAGACCGAGAAGGTCTACGCCCCCGACGCGTTCCTCAACGACACTCTCAAGACCATCCACGGCGCACCGGCTATCCGGGATTACTTCATCAAGACCGCCAAGGGACTGGAAAGCATGACCGTGACCTTCGATGACGTCGCGGTTTCGGGAAGCAACTACTACTTCCGGTGGACAATGGACACCCGCATGAAGAACCTCGCCAAGGGCAGGACCATCCGGACCATCGGCATGACGCTTGTCCGCTTCGACCGCGAGGGCAGGGTGATCCTTCATCAGGATTTCTGGGATTCCGCGCAGGGCGTCTGGAACCACGTCCCCGGCGTCGGGGGAGCCATCCGCTGGATCCGCTCCAAGATCTGATTTCACCGTGAAACGCCTCCCATTGCTGTCACTGCCGCTCCTCTTCGCGGCTTCATCGCTACTGGCGTCACCTGCCGAGGCGCCCCCTCAGCCTTCTTTTGCCCAGTCGGAGAAGGCGCTCCAGTCATTGCTGGCCACCGAACAGCACCAACCGGTCGATGACGAGGTGCTCCGCGGAATCGCGAAGGAATACAACACCGAGATCCTCTGCCTCATTGCCAAGCAGTACGCCGATCTGGCCACGAAGACGCACGACGCAGGGAATGCCTCCCGGGAAAAATACTACACCGATTGTGCCCTCGGTTACGCCGTGCGGGCCTGTGCCGCCAATCCCCGCAATCCCCTCGCCCATGCGCTTCTTTCCTACTGCTACTCACGCAGCGCCAAGCTTGAGGGGCCCTCGGGCAAAATGCGCTACGCCCGCTTCGTCAAGAGCGAGGCGGAGAAAGCCATCTCCCTGGACCCCCGTCAGGACATCGCCCTCCATGTGCTGGGCGCGTGGCACTACACGGTCGCGCGATTGAATCCCGTCCTCAGGGAAATCGCCCAGACTCTCTACGGAAGCCTTCCGAAAGCCTCCCTCGAATCATCCGCCGATTATCTCCGCCGGGCCGTGAACGCGAAGCCCGATAGCCTGATGCACCGGGCTGCCCTCGCCATGACCTACGCAGCCATGGGGCAGAAGGAGAAAGCCCGACAGGCACTCGCAGCTGCCGAAGCCCTGCCGGTAAAGACCTCCTCGGATCGGCTGCTTCTGCGCGAGGCGCAGCGTGCCGTCACGGGAAAATAAGCCCCTCCTGCTTGCCGAACGCACCGCGGCATGGCACCCTTTCCCACAGAGTCGCCGGTATAGCTCAGCTGGTAGAGCACCTGATTTGTAATCAGGCGGTCGTCGGTTCGAATCCGACTGCCGGCTCCATCAATTCAGGTTGATGGAGAGAGACTGGTTCAGTATTGACTCGCTCGCTCCCGCTCGACTCGCCCTTTGGGTTGTGCTACGCACAGTCTATCCGGCCCCTCCCTAGGGGCACGTATTGACTAGCTTGCCGCGATCAGCGGCATTTTTCCGTCGCAAAGCCTTTGTCCAGAGCCCAGCCCCAGGCTGGGATAATCAGACTGCCGGCTCCATCCACCTCCAACGGTTTCAACGCCTCCCTTTCCGGGAGGCGGGTGACAGCAAATCCCTCTCTTCGGGTCGCAGTTTGGAAGCATCGATGGTGCCTGTCAGTCGGTCTGCGGCAACCTGATCGCCCGAGGCGCTCAAGACAGCCACTCGGACGGCTTTCCATGGCGCGGGAATCACCGCCCAGTCGATCCGTCTTCCCTCGTAGAGGTCGAGGGCACCCTTGATGTTCCCCAAACGAAGGCGACCCAACGCCGCCGCGCTGATCCGTGCCATGGCATCGGGTTGCTCCGTCAGCAGGAGTTCCTCCGTTGCGGCAGCCTGCTCGATCTCGGAACGATCCCTTTCCCTAAGCAGCTTCAGGTAACCGAGGTCTCCCTTGGCCTCCGTCATGGAAGGTGCGGCCACCACGAGTTCCTCATACATCGGAATCAGGCTGGATGCGGACGCCGTCGGTGCCTGGCAACGGATCATGCCGACCAGGCCGGGCACCGCGGATTCCTTGCGGTTTGCCATTTCCCGGTAAGTCCGGGCGGCTTTTTCCGGCAGGCCGATCTGCTCTTCGTATCCGGCGATGTACGCAAGGGTCTCGGTTTTTTCAAGGGCAAGGGCGCCTCCGACATGCCTCCACTCCTCCTCGGCCTCACCTCCCCTGCCTGTCATCATCGCCGCCCGGGCCAGGTAAAGATGCCTCACTGCTTCGGGTATGCCGGCTCCGGCCGGGGAATCCATCATGCGGGCGATTTCCTGCCACTCTCCTTTCTGACTGCGGGCATCGAGCACAACGAGAAGCCAGTCCGTGTCCTGGCGCGGGGCCTCGGCACCGGCAAGCGCGATCGCCTCGTCCTGAAGTCCCCTGTTATTGAGCCAGCGGGCGAATTCCAGCTTTTCGGCACGCGGGGCGCGTTCGATCCCCTTGCCGAGTCTTTCGGCGACAGGCTTCAGGCGGCTCGGATCAGAATGGATTTCCAGATCGGCCGCAACCAGCCGATCCGTGAATTTTGTGCCGCCGAGGGTTGCAATCCGGAGAGGGAGATCCTTGAGTTCGGCGGACGTCACGAACTCCGTCCCTTTTCTCTCGGGCAGGAGGGCGGCTTGGGCAACAAGACGCCAGGCCGAAAGCGCCGCATCGGAACCGCCGGACACCACTCCCAGGAGAATCCCGACGGCGCGACGCGAAGAGGCTGGGGAGTTCTCGGCAAACAGATAGAGCGCGGCCTGAACCCGCAGGCGTCCTCCCTCGTGTTTCCCCGCGCCCTCGGCTTCCTTGAGCAGGAACTCCGCGGCAGCTCCCGGCCCCGAGTCCATGGAGAGAAGCTTCGCCTCCACCAAGGAGCGGCGCAACCGGAGCGAGGAAGGCAGTTTTCGCGGAAGTTTCGAAAGACACTCCCGCGTCGTCTCGGGCAATCCCGCCGTCGCCTCCAGTTCGGCGATTCCCAGGAGTTCCTCGGTCTCGCTGCCGCCACTCCTCATCCTGGCGAGCAGCTTTTCCAGGGAGGCGCGGTCACCGCTCCGCGCGTTGTAAAGCTCCACGCCATGAAGGACCGTGGCGTCTCCCGGCGCCAGCGCGAATGCCTGCTTCATCAGGTCGACGGCACCGGGGGTATCGCCCACCGCAAGCGCGGAGGAGGATTTTGCAAGAAGTTGCCGGGCGCGCCATCCCTTGGCGCCACGGTAAAGGGGAGGAAGGAGGAGAAGCGCCGCCAGGATCATCAGCACCCGGAAGAGCAGGCGGCGCTTACGGGGATCCCGAAGGTATCCGGCCCTCGGAGCAGGGGCCTGCCCGGGGTGATTCGTCTCGTAGTCGGGAAGTTCTGGGGAATTCGGGTTGTGATTCATCGATGTGTCCTGTCTTGGGAAAGGGAATGGATGGATTGCCGGAGGTAGGCCTCTAGAGCACCGCGGGCGGACTCCTCGTCGGGAAGATTCCAGAAGGCGACCTCCACCATCCTCTGGCCGCGGTTGCGGCGACCTTCCCGCAGATTGCGCAGCCAACTCCATTCGTTCAGATCCGGATCCTCCGGAACCATGGATGACATCCCGGGCTCCAGCATCGTGTGAAAGACATAAACCGGGCGGCCGCGGTCCTCGAAAAGCCATGCCCTGAACGGCACCTCGGCTCCCTCCTTCACGAAAGTGACGGGGACAAGGGATGCCCTCTTCCGCATCCCCATGCTGGCAAGGCAGACTTCGGGATTATGAATGGCAACCGCCTGCAGGGCGGTCCGGCCCCGGGGCCACTCGAAGAAAAAGGATTGCCCGGCTTCCCCCGAGGGAGCGGTCCACTTCTCGGAAAAACCCTGCGGATGGTAGAGCATCCGGAGCGTTGCATCGGGAATGGGAACCGGCATCACGCCCGGCACTCCTGCTGCCGTGAGGGGGTTCATCGTCCATTCCCAACCCACTCCTGAGGGAGTCTCCCGCGATCGGAACCAGGCCTCCGTACCCGCAAACGATCCGGCAATCAGCAGGAAAACGATCCCGGCGATAACGCCTCCCGGTGCAACACAAGCCTGAGCGGGCTTTGGGACGGGGGATGCGGAACGGGGTGTCGAGTTTGCCGATCTCCACTGCATGGCCGTGATGACGATCAGCGCGACGGTCACCAGCAATACCATCACCCCCGCCGCGTCATGCCATGAGGCGACGGCCGCCAACCCGCTGCTCGAGGCGATCAGCGCGAGCAGCGTGTTCCGGATGGCATTGCCGAGCAGGGCGGCGAGCAGGGCGACCGCCAACAGCCCGATGCGCCTCGCCGCGGGGAGGCGAAAAATCTCTCCGCAAAACAACGCCACCATGAGGCCGCTCTGCAGTGAGCGGATGCCGCTGCATGCCTCCTCGACACCGAGGGTGCCGCAGGGAAGCAGGATCAGGTTGCCACGGCTCATCGCCTGATAGCCGAACCAATGAAGAGCCTCCACCGACAGCATGGTGTTCCACTCCGTCAGGTGAGACATCACGGCCTGCTCCAGATTTCTCGGCCACGGCACGGAAATCAGAAAAAAACAGACCGGAAAGGCAAAGTGTCGCAACCAGGGAATGCCGCTGCTGCCCAGAATGAAGGAAAGGGTGATCACGACCGCCGCTACCGAGGCGAGCAGGTCGAGCGGCCTCCAGCCAGCATTGGCCTCGGCAACGGGAATCGTCAGGGCCAGCACCAGTGCGGCGCCAATCGCTCCTGCCGCGGCAACAAGGCGGCATGCAGGGGAAACAGCGGAGGGTGTCGGCCTGTCCTCCGCGCGTTTTGCCAGCAATCCGAGAACCAGCAGGGGAACAAGCATCCCGTATCCGTACTGGGGATCATTCCTCCAATCGGGAAGGAGAAGACGGATCACCGTCGCCCAGACAACGCCAAGGACCAGCATCGCGGCAATCCGACGGGTGATGATTGGGGAGGGAATCATGCTCGGGAGTGTCGATGCGTTGGAATTCTCGACCCCTTGCGGGAGGTAATCAAGCGGTTCGGCGGGGGATGCGACTATTGGGGGACCTACCTCCCTTTTCCGAACAGCATCACGTGCAGCGTCTTGAGCAGCACCTCGGCATCGAGCCTGAGGGAAAAATTCCGGATATAGTAGAGATCGTAAGAGAGTTTCTGGAGGGTATCCTCCAGGGAGGCGCCGTAAGGATAGTTCACCTGAGCCCAGCCCGTGATTCCGGGGCGGACAAGGTGTCGGAAATGATAGTGGGGGATCTGCTTTTCGTATTCGGAAACCAACCGCACCCACTCGGCCCGGGGACCGATCATGCTCATATCACCGAGAAGCACGTTCCAGAGCTGGGGTAACTCGTCGAGACGGGTCTTGCGCAGGAACGATCCGAACGGCGTCACCCTGCTGTCGGTTGTCCCGGTGTAGGCATCGCCCCTGTCACTTCCCGGACGCATGGAGCGCAGCTTGTAGAGGGTGAAGGGCACACCGTGGATGCCGACCCGTTGCTGGGAATAGAAGGCGGGGCCACCCTCCAGAATCCTGATGAGCACCGCGACGAGCAGCATGATCGGACCCGCGACAAGGAGCGCGAGAAGCGCGACCGTGAAGTCGAGGACCCTCTTGATCGAGGTGTAGATCGAATGCTGCACAAGCATGAAGTCCGCCTCGAGCGGCCATTCGGGCCCGATCAACTGGAGCGGAACTTTCTTCCAGTAGTTCTCATAGAACGACTCCACGGAATGCACGGGCATTTCGCCGAAATGGATCGCCGAAAGGCGCTCCAGCAACGCGGGATCAAGTTGCGGAAGATCCGCCGCCACGACGATCGCCTCGTAATCCCTGGCGCTCTCCCGGTCGAAATGGGGGAGCAGATGAGCGGCATCAACCGTGAGCGTGACGCCGCTTCCGTCCGGAATTTCACTGCCAAGCAGCGACTTGTCGGCGGCCACGTACCGGATCATCTCGCTCTGGCCGCTGGCACGGTAGTCCCTGCAGAAAAACGGTCCGGATTTTTCGTCGAGAATCACCAGGAACTTGCCAACGCTTCTCAGGGAGCGTGACCCGAACCAGTAAATCCTTCTGGTCAGGAGCGAAAGGAAGACAAAGATCACGATGGACGCCGTGAAGATCGCACGGCTTGAGGTCGGCTCGGGACCGAACGAGGCGATGACGAACAGGATGAACCCGGCGACGAAATAGCCGAAAACACAGCTGATGAGCTGTTCGCTCGCATAACGCAGCGACGCGAAATCGGTGCGATAATTGTATCCCCGGACCAAGGCCATGCAGAACATCAGGACGCCGATCGGAACGAGCAGGGCGGAAGGGGTGATCTTGTTATAGGATCCCGTCACTTTGCTGATTCCCAGATAAAGAAGAATCCACAACGTCAGATCCGAGATCCAAAGCACCAGGGCGAAGAAAAAGGATCTCTTGCGACCGCGACTGCGGCCTCTTGGCACGGAACGCCGTTCGACCGCGGGGGTTGCGGTTCGGGGGTGGTTTTCGTTCGGATGCGGGGGGGTCATTCCGGAATCGGCATGGCAAGCTGAAGTCGAATGATTGAACGGATTGATCTTTCGATCAATCAAGGACTTGGAAGGGAGGGTAAAATCCCGGAAGCACTCTCAGGAACGCGGGGCGATCAGCCCCTCGGCGAGCCTGACAAAGTCTCCCGCAGCATCCTGCTCCTCCACAAAGGACGATCCCCTCGCCGCGCTCTCACCTCGGAGAGCGGGGTCATCCCGATAGCGAAGGATCGCTTCCATCAGGAGATCTGCCGCGCCGGGGGGGATGACCTCCCCCAGCCCCCTTTCCCGGATGGTCAGGGCCACCTCGGAGCCGGCCGGGCCCACGAACAGGCAGGGGCGCGAAGCGGCGAGCACTCCGTAGAACTTGCTGGGAACCACCAGCCCGCAGGTTCCCTCCCTCATTGTGACCAGATGGAGATCACCGGCTCCCAGGCTTTCGGAAAGGAGATCCTCCGGCTGGGAAGGGAAAAAGCGGATGTTCCGGAGACCAAGTCTCTTTGCCTCTTCCTCAACCGCGGCGGCACCTGGCCCTCCGCCGATGATCAGGAAGCGAATATCCATCTCGCCGCGCTCCTGCAGCAACAGGGCCGCCTTCAGAATGGTGTCGAACTCATGGGCCCTGCCCAGATTGCCGGAATACTCGACGATGAAATCACCGGGGTTTCCGTGATCGGCACGGAAGCGGTTGGCCCTGGGGTCCACCGGGCGGATCTTCTCCCGCTCGATACCGGTGTTCAGGATCACGCGGATCCGTTCGGCGGGCATTCCCCTCCCCCTCAGTCGCTCCTCCATGCAGCGGCCGACCACCACGGTCAGATCATGCAGCCTCATCGCGACATGAGAGACACCGATAAGCAGCCCCGTGAGCCAGCTATTCTTGCCAAGCACTCCCAACTCGGCAGCCACCTCGGGATAGAGATCCTGCGCCCAGTGGATCGATCTTGAGCCCTTCATCAGGGCAAGCAGCGGCCCCACTGTCAGCAGCATCGGGGGGTCCGTCTTGGTCACCACCACGTCGGCGCGGGGTAGCCTCAGTGCATGCCATCCAAAGGATGGAATCATCAGAAGGTAGCCGAATGCCCTCGAAAGCAGACTTTTCTTGGACAGTTCCTCCCCGCATCGGATGACCCTTATCCCGTCCCTCTCGGTCGTCCCCGCGCGCTCACCCGCACAGACGCTTGTCAACACGGAGACATCCCATCCCGCGCGCACGAATCGGCGCGCCACATGCTCGAGCACCCTTCCGGTCGCCCCATCGGCCGGCGGATAGACCCTGTTGATGAAAAGGATGGAAGGCATTAGGAAACTTGAAACCTGAAATGGGAGACCTGAATTATCCCGGGCTGTGTCAAATGTCGAAGCCTGAGAACTCCTACATCCCCCTCTTCCGTTTCGTGTTTTTGGACATTGTGACAAAAATGGAAATAAGTTCGTCCGCTTCTTTCCAAATCGGGTTGATGCTTTCCGCGGGAATTCCGCATTCATCGCGCAGAAGTTCCAGCCAGAGATGCGTTTCATCCGCCTCCTGGCAACAGATTTCGATTTTTGAGAGGAATTCCTCGGCACTTCTGGCACGACTGGCCTCTCGATAATTGGCAGCCACGGATGTTCCGGATCGTAGCAACTGCTTCCCAAGAACCGCCAGTTCCTGCCGACTCTTGTTCATTCCGACATAAAGACGGACAACCATTGCGGCAAATTCCTTAGTCCTGTTCCGAAGCTCCATTTTCCCAGCGGATGAGTTCATATCAGGCTTCAGATTCCAGTTCTCCGCTCTCAGATCTCGGGTTTCCAGTCTCAGGTCTCAGGTTTGACGGCACCCGCCTCCCGACGGGCCGTGCCGCCCTTTCGGGGCTGATCGCTCGACTCTCAGTCTACCGCACCCGATCCCTCGGGCTTGATTCAGGTTTCCCATTTCAGGTTTCAAGTTTCCGGTCTCAGGTTTCAAAAAGGGTTTACTCCGTAAATCAGCCAATACTCCGCGGTTTTCAGGAATTCAATGAGTGCGAAGCGATTGATGTCCCTTTTTCCCCGGTTGGTTTTCCACCACTCGATGGAGGCTTCCGTCACGCCGAATCGGATTCCAGGCATGACTTTCCTGAACGTGGCAAGCGCCCGCCTGGTATGGAACGGTGATGTCACGATGACCGCGGACCGGACCCCCGCATCCTCCAGCAACGGCTTGAGTAGCGTGGCGTTGGTGTAGGTCGTGGTCGCCTTGGATTCGGTGACAATGTCGCCGGCGGGAACACCGGCGCCGATCAAGACCTTGCGGCAACGGGAGGCGTCACCCGTGCCGGTCACGAAGACTTTGGGTGCGATGCCTTCCCTGTAGAGTCTCGCCGCCTCCAGGGGACGGGCCAACGGTTCGCCACCAAGAACGATCAGCGCGTCGGCCTGTTTCAGGGGCACGGAAACCACCAGCGCCTTCCGCCACATCCGCTCGAACCCCTCTCCCCGGAACGCAATCAGGCAAGCGGCCAACAAGCCCAGCGCCAGGAGAGGTAGGATCCGCTTCACTTGGTCATTGGAAGAGCTCCATGCCCAAAGCTAAAGACTAAAAAGTCCGCTTCCCCACAACCACTTCCCCGGCCCTGCACATGGTCCCCGGAGCGAGCGTTACTCCTGGCGCGATGAAGACCGATGCCGCCACCCAGCACCCCTCCCCGATCACGATCGGCTTGGTCACCAGATCGAAGTTGGCGCTGCGAAACCGGTGAGAGCCCGTGCAGAGGAAGGCTCTCTGGGAAATGCAGACATGAGAGGCGATCGTGACGGGAGCCAGACTGAGGATCAGCACTTCATCACCGATCCAGACATGGTCACCGATCGAGAGGCGCCAGGGGAACGTGATGTTCACCCGGGAACGGATCACGACCCCGTGGCCAACCTTGGCCCCGAAGAGACGGAGCGCCGCCACCTTGAAGGCGGAAGGAACCGGAAACCACGGGGCAAAGATCAACGACCGGACCACCCACCAGAGCAACTCCTTGCCCCGGGAAGCGCCGCGATCGAAGGAGGAATTGTCAAACCGGTCGAGTCTCATGGAGGGGTGGGGGGCTTTGGGATTTTCCGGGATTGAGCAGGCGCAGAAGCAACCAGCCGAAACAAAATGGATAGACCACGAGCAGCGTGATGTCGCGGCCCATGTTGAAAGTCAGAACCAACCCTATCGCATAAAGCAGCAGGTGGCCGATATCGCTTCCCATGAGGTCTTGTCGTGCCAGAACCGCGATCCAGAAGGCCATCAGCAGGGCCGAGGCGATCGGGCCGAGGATCCGACCAAAGTTCACCACCCCCTGACCGATCATGCCGGTCGAGATGGAAGCCGCTACACCGCCCGATGCTGCTCCCTGATCGCCGTACGACATTCCTCTGGCGATTGCATAGTCGATCCCGATCATCGGCTTGCCCGGCCAGAGCACGCGGGGAATGGGATTCACCACCTCGGCGAAGTAACGCTCGCCCCAGTTCACCTTGTAGGAGCCGTTTTCGATGAAGTAATTGATATAGCCGAGTTCCTCGAACATGTTGAACCCGAGGTGTTTTCTGGTCTTCAGCTCCTCATCTTTGGCTCCGCCGGCCTTGAAAGCCTCCGTGATGGTGCCCCTGTCACGGTTATCAAGGACGAACTTGAACCATCCTTCCAGGGCCAGGAAGGCGGCAAGCGCGATTCCGAGTCTCAGCCAGATCCCACCCCGTAGGCGAAGTGTCACGAAGGCCATGAATGCGGGGAGCAGCACCGCGAGCATGGTATTGCGCGTGCGCCCGAATACGAAAAAGGGAATCGAAAGCAGGTAGAGCACGCCCGAAAGCACCAGGGTGGGCACTTTTTTGCTCAGCGCCAAGGTGACGCCGAAGAGCGCCGTCAGCATGATCTGGACATAACCCGCCAGCGCATAGAGAAACTCGATGCCGCTCCCGAGGCGATCCCTCGCCCAAGGATCCGATTTCACGCCGAGATAAGGGAAGAAAAGTCCGACCACGTCCCAGTCGGTGCGCACCAGTGCCGTCGTCATGAGGATCAGCCACGGAAGAACGAGATAGCGTGCGATCCTGGAAACCTGTTCCTGAAAGCCCGGCGTGTCGATCTCCCGGGAACGCATCGCAGCGAAGATCCTGCTCTGTCCGTCACCCAATCCACCGTTCATCCATGCATTCACCCTGGGAGCGAGCACGCCTAAGGAAAAAAAGAAGAGTAAGACCTCCCACCAGGCGTCGTTCAGGCGGTCTGCCCCGATGATCCTCACGTACTCGGTGTAATCGTTGTACATCGCATCCCCGGGATACCAGGCCGCCGCCGTAGCGAGCACCGCAAGCATCGGCACCCCCCATGCCTGCTCGCGGGCGTTCCATGCGACCCAGGCAAGTCGCGCAATGACCACCAGGCAAAGGTAGAAGGGGATCGGCAGGGAGGCGGCTTCCATGGGGAAGAAAGGGGAAATTTAGAACAAAGCGCCGGGAAGTCTAGAGCCGCTCACTTGAACATGATGCAGGCAGGCGGCGTCCCTCCCCCTAGTAGCCAACCGTAAACATCTTTCATCTGACGGGCCACCCCCTTCCAGGTAAAGCGCTGCCTGATGAGTTCCCTCCCCCGATCCCCCATGGCGGAAAGCTCATCGCCATTCATGTTGAAAAGAACCCCCAGTCCGGCGGCAATGCTTTCAGGATCGGTTCCGATCCTGATTGCCGCACCTGAGGCGAATCCTTCCGGAAGATTGCATTCCGGGGTCATCAGCACCGGAAGCCTGAAGGCCCATGCTTCCAGGACCGCCATCGGCAATCCTTCGCTGAGTGAGGGAAGAACGAAGGCATCTGCGGACCGAAGCAGCCTCTCCTTTTCCTTCCCAAACGTCGCCCCGCAAAAAATCACGTCCGCCTCACCCGGCAGGCCTTCGGCGCACTCCTCCCGATGCCCCCCCCTGATCCCAAGGTCCTTGCAAAGCCGCATCAACTCCGCTTCATGACCTCCCTGATCCCAGCCCGCGATGACAAGCTGCCAAGACGCATCCCGCTTGGACCTTCCCTCCGGATCCTTGAGCTTTTCAGCAAATGCCCGGATCAAATTCGGAAGCCCTTTTTTTGGATGAATCCGACCCAAAAAAAGCAGCCTCTTCCTGCCCCCGGTTTCGGATTTCACCGGGTCTTCTTCGGGAAGATCGACTCCGTTGGGAACAATGCAGATCGGATTGTTCAGCCCGTAGTTCCGGAATGACTCCGCCTCGGCGGCGGAAAGGGCCCGGAGACAACTTGCCGCATGCAATTGACGGTTTTTGAAAAGAATCGCCGCGATCCGTTTCTTCCATGCTGCGTTGCCGAGTGCCCAGGAATCCAGGGATCCGTGCGGAGCCACAATCATCGGCTTGCCGGTCTGCTCCGCCCAGCGAAGAGCAGCCCAAGAGGGATACTTCCAAAGCGTGGCCGCATAGAGCAAATCGGCACCCGGATCGAGTGCGGGCAGAAGGCTGGGCGAATAACCGAGGGAAGCGGGGCCACTCACCGGGACGGCCGTCGGTTTCAGCGGCAGCCACCTTGCGGCGTCCTCGGCCGTGTGGCGGTCCCTCAGGCCGACGACATTCACTAGGACACCCTGCCCCAGAGAGAGTTCCCTCTGCAGGGCAAGTTCCGCCTCGAAGATCCCGCCGTCGGCGCGGGAGAGGGACTCCAGAAGCGTGATGACTTTCATGGGTGCAGTATGGATCGGGTCCCCTCAAAAAGCAGGCGATGGATCCCTCATCTTCATCAACTCTTCCAGTGCACTACCTTCTGGCCATGAAAGCGAGGAAGAGCCTCCCCGCAATCCCCGTTCCCCGGCGCTCCGACTTCATGGCATGCATCGCCGCGGCGGCAGCTCCCTTTGCGAATCGCTCGGGCGACCACTCCGCGATGATCCTTTCGCTTTCCTTGGCCATCGCGTCGCGTGCAACTGGATCGGAGACGACACGGTGCATGGCCTCGGCGATCTCCCCGGGGTTTTCCGGATCAAAACCGACACCATTGACCCCATCGTGCACGAGGTCGGCCACGCACCCGCACCTCCTGCTTGCCAGCACCGGAAGCCCGGCTGCCATCGCCTCGTTGACGACAAGACCCCACTGCTCCGTGGTGCTTGCGTGCACAAAGGCCACCGCCAATCCGTAGCAGGCGGGCAGATCGGCGTATCCCTTGGGGCCGATCAGATGGACCTTTCCCCTCATCCCGCTTTCCTCGACGGCTTGTTCGATCAGCGGCCTGTCCCGCCCCTCCCCGGCGATCACGAGATCGCAGACAGGATGCCCGGACTCCTCCGCCCGGCGGCGGTAGGCGGCGAAGGCATGGATGAGCAGGGGGAGGTTTTTCTTCCGCTCAAACCTTGCGCAGGAGAAAAAATAGCGTGGCGGCAGTCCCAGGCGGGCCCGTGTGGGGACCTCCTCCCTGCGTGCCTGCGCGGCGCCCCGGGCGAAATGCCCGTTGTCCACCGCATCGTATCCGCAATGGACGGCTTCGCGCGGGAGCCCCAGTTTCACCAGATAGTCCGCTTGGGGAGCACCCCCCGCGAGACCCGCTGCGCACCGGGATACAAAGAAACGCTTCACGGCCTCTTTCCAGGGTTTCCGCACTTCGTCGAATTCGTTGCTTTCCGAGCAGATCACCACGGGAACCCGTTTTTCCAGGCACCATCCCAGGGCGATCCAGTTGAATCTCGCCGCATAACCGTTGAGGAAAACGACATCGGGAGCCAGCGCATCTAGTTCGCCTCGGATCGCGCGCCTCAACTCCCCGGCGGGCAGACGATCCCAGGATGATCCCTGAAAAAGGGCCTTGGTGGCGTAGGATCGGGAACCGGGATCGAACTCAAGCACCCCGAAACGATCGCCGGAAACGATCTGGAGCAGCGTGATCCGCGCACACTCCGCGGCAAACGCCTCCCATCGGGCATGGTGATAGGGAACCAGATTCGTCACCAGGGAGACGATCTTCACGTCACCCGATCCATGGCCCTGGGATTCCCCCTTCGTCATCTCTCAAGCGGCACGGGGCCTGCCGTCCCTTGGGATTGGGACTGCGCCTCCGGCGCATGCAGCCCCATTGCCATCAGGACCTTCAGGGCATGGTTGCGCGGCGATCCGTACTCGGCGATTCTTGCCCGGCCAGCTTCCCCGATTTTGAGCCTCTGCGACGGATCCTCCGCCAACCTGATGATTTCGCCGGCCAAGCGATCGGTGTCGTGCTCCCCGAGCAGAAAGCCGATGGAGCGGTCGGTGATCACCTCGCGTGTTCCACCGGAGAGGATCGATGCCACGACGGGCACCCCGTAGGACATTCCTTCCAGCGGGGTCCTGGCCTGGGCATCCCAGTCCGAGTTGAACAGCAGGACGTCGATCGACTTGTAGAAGGGGAGGAGATCCTTCTGCCATCCGAGCCAGATGATCTTGTCGGCAATGCCGAGTTCCACGGCCTTGGCCTCCAGCTCGGCGCGCAGCGGCCCGTCCCCCGCGATCACATACCTCGCTCCGGGCGCCTTCGCGGCCACGCGTGCCGCGACTTCCAGGAAGAGATCCCAGCGTTTCCTGGGAATCAGCCATCCGGCGTTCCCCACCAGGAAAACATCGTCGGGAATACCCAGGGACTTCCTGGCCCCGGACTTTTCAAACTCCGCGAACGGCTCGTGAACCTCGACGGGCGTGCTCACCATCAGCGAAAACTTCCTGAGGAAGGGAACGATCGCTATCGCCTCGTCCATGATGTAACTGCTCACGAAGACGATCGCGCGGAAGTTCACGCAGGCGATCCCGTAGATAAGCCTCCACACAAGCGGGTGCTTCACGCCGCGGTGATGGTAGTGGATCGAGAGCACCCTGTGCTTTTTGCAGAGATTGCCGACCGCCAGCTCACCCATCATGTTGTGCCCGATCATGATCAATCCGTCGGCCGTCTTTGCGGCAAGCTGACGCCTGAGTTTGAAGAGGCTGAACATGCCCCAGGGGCCCTTGTACTCGCATCCCTCGGAGGGGATTCCCATCGCGATGAGCTTGTCCGACAATTGCCCCAGCGGATGGATCGAAACGACTTCGACGGCAATGCCCAGTTTCCTCAACTCCTGAATCAGAAGGAGCATGTTGTGCTCCATCCCTCCGAGATTCGTGCACTGGATGAGGATGATGATTTTCAAAGCGCGTTTACCTTATGCCTTTGCGCACGAAAATTGAAACCTGAAGATGGCACCTTTGGCTGGCATTACGGTTCCGAAGCAACTCGGCTTCAAGAGGTTCTCAATATCCAGAAGATTCATTCCAGACGATCAAACCGAAAAAAGGGACGATTTCTTCACAGCTCCGGCGCTCGGGGCGCGCTCTTGGATGAGCAACGAGGAGGCCTCGGGACTTTTCAGTTTTTTCTGAAGATCATTACCATCCCTTTCCAAAGAAAGGGAATCTGTCTTCCGGCCCCATGAAAACCGATGCACTCGAAACCTTGATCCTCGCCCATCAAACGCAGGGTACGATAAGACCAATGCTTGATATGGCCTCCGTCCCAAAGAGCAGTTAACGCACGGTCAATCCGGTTGGTAAGAGCCAGCACGATATTCTTCAAATAACCCCAATAAGGAGTGGTAATAACAAGCACGCCCCCGGGGCGCAGTGCCTGTCTCGCTCTTTTGAAGAATTCCCGAGGATGATAGAGATGTTCGATTACTTCGATGCTCACGATGGCATCAACATTCTGGATTTCCGGAAACTCCTTAAGGAGATCATCATAAACTGAGGCGACTGCAAACCTCATGCCTCCCGGGCGCTTCAGGGCAATTTCCACACCTCCCGACGATAGGTCCACGCCGAACATTCGGAACCCGCCCTCCACCGCCAGCGACTCCGTGAAGTTGCCATCTCCACAACCCGCATCCAATACCGTGCTCACCCCGTGGGAGCGAAGAACGGAAAGAATGGTTTTCAGATACATCGCCTGATGCGGCGGATCTGATATCGAGTAGTCGTGATAAAGATGCTCTGAGGTAGACACGGTTGATGGTTCCCATCCTCTGCAGCGGGGAACAAAGGGTTATGTGGCCGTCTGTCTTTCTGAAAAACAGATACTCATAGTGCAATACACCATCATGTATTGCGCGTATATCCGTTTTTTATCCGCAGCCTTACCCGGGACGGCGCATGATCGCCGAGAGGTTTTTGCCAAGACTTTCAAGACCGAAGCAACCCGATGTCATTCGGGCCTCGCGGGACATGGCCTGCAGTCTTGCCGGATCCTGAATCAGCAATTGGAACGCCTCCGCCAACGCCATGGGATCACCGGCCGGAACGATCAATCCGTCCGAGCCATCAGCCACCACCGCCCCGCAGTTGGCCGTGGCAATAACGGGAAGTCCGTGGGCCATTGCCTCCAATTGCGTCAGGGCAAATCCGTCCGACAGGGTTGGCAGGACGAAAAGACCGGCCCTTTCGTAAAATTCCCGTGTACGATCCCGAGAGACTGGCCCATGAAAGGTCATGTTTTCGGGAGCGGAGGCAAGGGCTTCCGGTGAGATCCCGAGAGGGCCGACGATATCGAAGTGGATCGGCTCCTTCTCAAGAAACCTTGCGGCCTCGATCAGGTATTGGATTCCTTTTCTCAGGATGACCTGGCCGAGGAACAGAACCCGCAAGGGACGCTTTGGAGTAAAACCGGAAACCGGAAACCGGAAACTTGAATGTGTATCCAAATTACGCTGCGGTCGTTGTTTGACCTCTCCAACTTCATATGCCAGCGGGACGACGGCCAGCTTGCTTTCGGGGACGCCCTGTCTGACGAGGGCCTGCAGCGTCCAGTCCGAGTTCACCATCACCAGGTCAGCAACGGCCCATTCCTCCTCGCGCCTCCGGAAGTAGGCCTCAGGAATTTCGGCTGATCGCAGGGACCATCCCGGCCACCTCTTCTCCTCCTCCTTCACCAGTTCCACCTCAAAACGGGAGGGATCCATCTGGCAGACGATCGTTTTCCCTCCCCTCTCCTTGATCCATTGGGCCGGCTCCAGAAAGCCGGTGTCATAGCCGAAAAATACATTGGATCTGGGAGCCGGGAGCTGGGAGTTGGATGACTGAAGGTGCTGGACAACTTTCCGGCCAAAGGCCTCGCCGACTTGCAGAAAGCCTTCGTAGGGATTTTCAAAGCGACGGCGTGAAGCCTTGAGTGCCTGAAGATTGAATCCCGTGACCGGAGCATCGGCTAGATCCGCATGCCAGCGGGTTGCCAGCGAGCTGTTACCGGCCACCTTTCCCAGCAGTCTCCATGGAGCCGAGGCCCAAAAATCGGTGTAAAGCCGTTCTAACTTCCCTGCGCGATGGAGCACGCGCGGAATCGCATAATGTTCTCTGGCTCCGATTTGGCTCGTGATCCACCTCATGTTTTAACCTTTAGCTTTTCTAGCTGCATCGTGCTCGCGGTCCCTGATCCGACTGCAGATCCAACGGTTCATCGGTTTTCAGGCGAGGGTGATGGACGGCCGGCGGCGGTGACTCTGGAGTACAATGCACGGATGGCGGCCATTGCCGGAAGCTCCACACGCGTCCTGAGCAGGTGGGAGAGGAGGATCACGGCGATGGCGGCGACGCCCAGTCTCGCCGGGAAGGGTAACGCGCCCAACCGGAGCATGATCTCAAACCCGATGTTCTGGTGAACGAGGTAGAGGCTGTAGGAAATGCCCCCCAGATAAAGCAATGGCTTCACGGCGATCCATCGGAGCCTCTCCGTGGAAAGCAGAAGGAAGAGCAGGAAAAACAGTATTCCGAAGCATCCGGCTCCCGCGCCCTGGACAAGAAATTCGGTTGCCAGGCAGACGGCCGCAAGGAGGAGGCGGAACGGCGTCGGCCCCCATCGGCGGATTCTGTAGAAGACGATTCCCGCAAGGAAGAGATGGGCGTATTTCAGCAGCAGCGCCACGGCCACAATCTGAGGAACGGCATGCCCCGTGAGTTTCTCCGCATTGGCCGCGGCAACCTGAAGCAGGCACCACGGGATCACGATCAGTTCGATCCGCGGAAGCAGCTTCAGGAACCAGAACATGAAAAGGATCGCATAAAAGACCAACTCGATCACGAGCGACCAATAGACATTGTCGACCAAGGGCGCGTGGAGGGGGCCGGCGATCATTGTCAGATTGATGAGGGCATCCCGCCAGGACACGGAGAACTCGGCGGGAGGGGAGAGGGAAACGATGGTCTGCGTGAGCAGCACCGCCGCCCAGAAAACGGGATAGAGGCGCGAGAAACGCGAGACCACGAAATCCATCGGGCGACGGGTGTGCTCCAGCGACAGGGTGATCACAAAGCCGCTGATCATGAAAAAAAGGTGCACCGCGTAGACCCCGTAAGGGACCGAGAGACGGTAGTCGGTGTGGTTCACCATTGCCGGAAAGACAACCGTGTAATGGTAGATCATCACGGCGACGGCGGCCAGGCCGCGAAGCACGTCGAGTTCCTGGATCCTGGGTTTTCCGGCGACGGAAAGGGCGGAGGGAGTCATGGGAGGGAAAGCCATTGGCGGTAGGCGGCCCAGGAAACAGGGCGGCGACGACGAAGCGCGGAGGGAATACCCGCGGCGGCGGCGATCCACCACGAAGGCTCCCTGGCCAACCACCCCGCGCCGCGACCCGCGGCGAAACGGGCCTGCGAGAGGACCCTCCAGGCAATGAGCGGCACGACCTGCGGGAACGGACAGCGCATCAGCGTGCTCCAGAGTTCGTTCCTGGCATGACGGTGGTGGTTCCTCAACTCGCTTCGGGACGAGCCGGAGTAATGATGGCGGATCGTGGCGACCGGGGAATGGATGACCCGGCGACCGGAGGCGATGCACTGGAGCGCATAGTCGGGTTCCTCGTACATGTGGAAGAAGGAGGGCTCGAAACCGGGCAACTGCAGGTACGCGTCCCGTCGGATCACGGCCCCGGAATTCGCGAAGGAACGCGTCGGATGCTCCGTCCCGAAATCCGCACGCGAAAGCGTCTCGGGATACTCGTCGCTGCGCTGCGGAAAATGAAGCACCGCAAGGGTGGAATCGTTTTCAAAAAGCGGGACGATCCGTGCAAGGAAATCGGGCTGTTCGGGATGACTGTCGTCGTCGAGCGACAGGACCAGATCCCCGCGGGCCTCCCGCATCATGGCATCCCGGGAAGCCACGGAGCCGAGACCCGTCCCGTGAATGAAGAGGCGTGCTTCCGGCAACTCGGCCCGGAGCACCGGCACCGTGTCATCCGTGCACCCGTCCGCGGTGACGAGCACCTCAAGGGGGGCCGGGTCCAACGTTTTCAAGACACGGCAGGTCCGCCGCAGGTCGTCGACCCTGTTTCTGGTGGTGATCATCACCGAGACGGTCATGCCCATGATCATTGCCCTGTTGGCGGAATTCCTTTCACGGAAGGAATCCATCCGCGGGAATAACCCAGAAAAAGGACGCGGTCCTTCAGGGCCTTCCGATATCCCGCGAAAGCCTTTGCCGAGGAGGGCCATTTTCTGGCCGGCGTATCGTGCCATGAGCGGAAGCCCGCCAGGGCCGTGCGTCCCAAAACCTCTTTCCACAGCGCATGATGAGGATGGAGCCATTCGCCGCCCAGGTCCCAGGGCTTGGGATGATCGGCAAAATGGATGATCCGGGAGGGCAGCACGCCCGATTTCAGAGCGGGCCAGTTCCCTCGCATGTTGGACACCGTGTTGAAGCGAGCATCGAGAACCGCGGAATCATCGTGCAGAATCACGTTCAGCGCCGACTGGTCCCAGAATTCTGCACTGTTCGAAGCGAGATATTCCATGGCTCGCGGCGTGATCCCGCGTGACCTCCATTCCATGGTATCGACAAGCATCACTCCGGAATTGAAATAGAATCCGCCGCCACCCGGAAATCGCTCCCTGACCCCAATGTCGGCGCAGGCGGCCATCGGCGCCTCGGGAACCCATCCGACCGGCTTTCCACTGAGGGAAAGGCTCTCCAAATCGGAAAGATCCAGCCCGCAGAGGGTGTCGACATCAAGGTAGACGAACCGCGGCACCTCCATGACCTGGGCAGCATGAAGACGGAAATAGGGGGCGTGACTCCCGTGAAGGGCGCCGAAGTCCGAGAAGGCGCCGGTATCGAGGCGGCGGATTTCCAGCCGGCACGCTTTTCCCGGAATATCCAGGGTCTCACGCAACAGGCCTTCATCCGCACCGGTAAGGCTGTCACTGAACACCGTGATCCGGAGTTCCCTCCCCCGGTAATTTTCCAAGGCGGACCGGGCGGCGGCGTGCAGTCCCGGCAGCACCCTGCGATCGGCGCAGAAAACGAGGTCCATCACTTCCCCCCCAGACGGATGACCCGGTCACACCCATCCAAGGTGACAAGCCGGTGCGCGATCGTGATGAGCGTCATGGTCCCGTGCAGCGCATTGATCGTCTTCATCACCTCCTCCTCCATAGCGTGGTCCAGCGCGCTCGTGGCCTCGTCGAGAATCAGGATCTGCGGCTTGTGGTAGAGGGCGCGCGCAAGACCGATTCTCTGGCGCTGTCCACCCGAGAGACGAACGCCCCGTTCACCCACCTTGGCGGCGAATCCCCCGGCCAGATCCCGCTCGATGAAGTCGAGGATCTGGGCTCCCCGCGCGGCCTCGCGAAGCGCGTCGGCGTCGATCTCGGAGGGGTCGATCCCGAACGCGATGTTCTCCGCGATGCTCTCGTCGAGCAGGTAAATGTCCTGGGGCACGTAGCCGATGATCCTCCGCCATGAGGCGACGTTCGCGGCGGTGACCGGCACGCCATCCACCAGCAGACGGCCGGCAACGGGGTGATGGAGCCCCAGAAGAATGTCGACCAGCGTCGATTTCCCCGAGCCGGAGGGCCCGGCAATCCCGACCGATTCATTCTTGCGGATGGTCAGGTTGAAATCACGGAGGATGGGGTTGGGGGCGGAGGGATACCCGAAGGAAACCCCATCCATGGTGATTTCACGGCTGAACTCCATGGACTGCCCGACCTCGTCGAGGGGAGCGGGCCCGTCCGCCGCCTCGATTTCGAACATTTCCTCCTCAAGCTGGGAGAGCGTGTAGTTGTTCGCGGCGATCTTCACCAGCTGGCTGTACATCATCTGCAGCGACGGGAGCAGCCGGTACCCCGCGAAGGCCATCACCGAAAGATTTGGAAGAATGTCCGAGAAAGGCCTTCCCCTGAGGGCAAGGACCACCACGATGGCGACAAGACCCCCGAAGGCGAGCGGCTCCACAAGGTAACGGGGACCGTTCCCGTAGATGGGGATCCGGGACTGGTAGGTGCCGATCTCCCCGGAATGCTCCAGGGCCCTCCCGATGAAGTGCCCGGAGCGCCCGTGCACCATCACCGTCTTGATGCCGTGGAGGAACTGCGCCGTGTTCCTTCCGAACTCCATGTTGTGGAGCTGCAGCCTTGCGCTGACCTCCCTTGTTCTCGGCCTCAGCCAAGCGAAGGAAGCGGCGTAGAATCCGCCGAAGACGACGACGGCTCCCAGGGCTATCCAGGGCTGCACCAGAAAAACCGCGCCGACCAGCAGGATGACGAGGATCATGCGGGTCAGGACCTCCCCGACGGGCAGGAGCAGATCCTCGGTGAAAAAACGGATGTCCTGGACGCGCTGGTTCAGCGCCGAGGAATTCCTGGCAAGATAGAAGGAATAGGGCCTTGCCGCGTAGGAGCGCAGCAGGCGTCCCCTTAGCCAGTGGGAGAAGCCGTAGGCGTAGCGGATCCGGAAGACCTCGCTGGCCATGCTCCCCACACTGGCAATGACAAGCATGGCGATGGCGAAGATGCCGGCGACGGCCAGCAAATGGTTCGTCGACATCGGCGGGAGGAATCCGAGCAGGACTCCCCCGAAGGTCGAATGGCGGATCCTCTCCGGGTCGGCGGCGAGCGCGAAGAACGGAAAGACCGAGGTGACCCCCACGAGCTGGAGCAGTCCGTTGAAAAGGATCCAGCCGAGCACGGCAAACAGCTTCAGGCGCCCGTAGGGCAAGGCCAGCCTGTAGCACCGCGAAAGGAGCCGGAGAAACGGCGAGATCATCGGGAAACGACCGGGGAAAAGGTGAAGGAGGGGGGTGGAACGTGGAACTTCCGGACCACTGAAAGATACCACGCAAGGACTTGAAAAAGAGCAAATTCTATCACCCGCCCGGGCCCGTTTGCTGGGAAAATCATCTCAGGGAGAGGAACGGGGCGAGCGTCCCTCCAGAAATGAGCGGATCCGGTCGGTATTGCGTTCAAAACACCACCAGACCGCGGCGGCGTAGGTCAGCACCGCCAGCAGGATCGCCGAAAAGCCGAGCAAGCCGGCGATTCCCGGACAGGAACGGGCACCCTGGAAAAAGACAAAGAAGAGGAAGGCGAGCAGGGGAAAGTGAACCAGATAGAGGGTGTAGGAGATTTCCGATCCCCATCGGGAAAGCTTCCGGTAGGGCTTCCATCGCGCCTCACGGGTGGCCAGTCCCGCCACCAGAACGGCCACGCCTCCGCCGATGCAAGCGTCTGCAAGAGCGCCTTCCAAAACGCAGCGACTGCCAACAAGGCTGGCGGCTGTCAGGACAAGACCCGCCGCAAGGAAAGGGATCGATCCGGCGATCCGGCGGAACCCGTCGTGCCGCAGGAGATGGTTCACCCAGGCGCCGAGGCCCCAGATCAGGCCTCCTTCCAGGATGCCCGCGGGCAGGAAAACCAGGATGCCCGCGGCGAAGGACCAGGAGAGGATTCTTGTGCGGCGACCGACCCCCGCCACACAGCCAAGAAGGAGGGGGAAGAGAAGATAATACCAGAACTCGTTGGCCAGACTCCAAAGAGGACCATTGGTTCCGAAACAGGGAACCAGCACCGTCTGGAGGAACGCGATGTTGCCGAGAAAAACCGGAAGCCCGAGGGCGGTGGGAACCTCGGGAGTGGGGCCGGAATTGTAGATCCCGTGGAAGCCCCCGGCATAGCCGGCCGGGGCAAGGTGAAGGCCGAGACGATCCCAGGCAAGGGTCAGCAGCAGGGCGGGGATGAGGACGACCCAGAGGCGCGTCAACCGTCGCAGCAGGTATCCCTTCCAGCCCCACGACCCCTTGCGGAACGCACCCGTCACACTACCTCCGACAAGGAATCCGCTCAGGACAAAAAAGACCACCACCGCCTGATGCCCCAGACCGGTCACCAGATAAAAGACCTTCGTGGCGATACCCGGCGAGGCAAGTTCACGGAAGGGAACGAACAGAAAGGCACGGAGATGCTCCAGACAAACCAGCAGGGCCGCCATCCCGCGCAGAAAATCAAGGTGAACAAGATGGGGTTTCACCGCGATTGACCGGTCATGAGGGTCGATATTGCGCACCAAGCCTCACGGAACCGTCCAAGGGCATCACCCCTCGTAGACCCCCTTGCTGCCGTAGGTGTCCCCGTAATGGCCCGAGTAGTAGTAGGAACCGTAGGCATTGGCGCCCATCGGAACGCAGTTGAAGACGATGCCCGCCGGCTTGAGATGGACCTCCTCGAGCGTCTTGAGGGCGCGCTTGACCACCCTGGCGGGGGTGGTGAACGAACGGACCACCAGGCAGAGCACGTCGACATGAGGGGCGATGAGCAGCGTGTCGCTCACGGCCAGGACCGGGGCCGAATCGATCACCACGCGGTCGTAGTTTTTCAAGGCCTCGGCGAGAAGGTTGCGGAAAGGCTGCCCCGCGAGGAGCTCCGAAGGATTCGGGGAGCGTCCGCCCGCCGTGAGGATCGAGAGCCCCTCGACACCCGAGGAAACCGCAGCGTCCTGCAGCTTGACCGTGCCGAGAAGCACCTCGGTGAGGCCGGGCTTGCGGTGCATGCCGAAGAACATCTTCGAGATCACCGGCTTGCGCAGGTCGGCGTCGATCAGGAGGGTCCTGAGACCCTGCTGGGCGAGCGTCGCGGCGAAGTTGGAGTTGCTGAACGACTTTCCTTCCGAGGGGAAGGCGCTGGTGAGCAGGAAGGTGCGCTGCTGCTCGACGTGCGGGTTCATCGCCACCGAGGCGCGGAGCGAGCGGAAGGCCTCCGCGACGATGCCGCTACGATCCTCCTTGACCACGAGCTCCGTGCCGGGAACCAGGGGGCGAGGCTTGTTGGGGTTGCCGATCATCGTGAGGGCCGGCCTCACGGCATCGAAGGCATCGCTCAGGCGCACGGCGAAGGGCCGGTCGGAGACCTTGCGGAAGTCCTCGACCGCGGCGCGGAAGGCCGCGCGCACCTCGCCCAACTGACTGCGGGAGAGGAAACCGAGAGGCCGCGCCTCGACATCCCCGACCTGCGGGACGGCGGCGACCACGGGGATGCCGGTGGCGTGCTCGACCTCGTCGACTGTCTTCAGGCTGGTGTCCAGCTTGTAGAGGCCGATGACGATGGCGATGCCCCCGAGCAGTCCGGCGAGGAAGGACTGGAGGAGTATCTTCAGCGGTGTGGAGCCGACCTGGACGGCGCCCACGGCGGCTTCCTGCAGATCGATCGGGGAGGCGGCGAGTTCCTTGGTCACGTCGACCTCCTTGATGCGGCCGAGCACCGAGTCGTAGAGGGCGCGGTCGCTCTCAAGCTCCCGCTTCAGGTCGTTGTACTCGATCGACTTGCTGGTGACGCCCAGGAGACGCTTCTCGGAGTTCTCACGCTCGATTTTCGTCGCCGACTGCTGCGCGAGCAGGCTGGTGCGGATTGACTCGAGAAGGCCGACGACATCGGAGAGAACCTTGTCGAGTTCCTTCCTGGCAAACTCGAGCTGGGTGCTGATGTTGATGAAGATCGGATGCTTGGCGCGGTAACGCTGCTGCGCCAGCGCGAATTCCTTCTCCAGCGTGGCGATCTGGGCGACCAGGGCGGAGACCTTGGGGTCGGAGGCGACGCTGGGCAGGCGGAGGAGCTCGCGGGTGTTCCCGCTGTTGTTCCGGGCGACGTCGAGGTCGCTGTTGATCTGGGTGAGCTTGGAGTCGAGCGACCCCTGGCGCGTCGAGAGCTCGTTGATCTGGGCCTGGGCCTCCTGAAGCATCGACTCCATCGAGGCGGCCCGCTCGCGTTCGCGGAAGGCCTGCATTCCCTCCTCCGAAGCCCTCATCTTCTTGCGGAGTCGGTCGGCCTCGTCCATCAGGAAGGTGCTGGCCGAGCGAGCGGCCTGGCTTTTCTGGTCACGGACGTAATGCTGGTATTCGTCGGCGAAGGCATTGGCCAGCAGCACCGACTCGGAGGCGCGGCGCGTGGTGACGAAGATGTCGATGAGGCGCGTGTTGAGACGGTAGCTCGGCTTCACCATCTTGATCAGCGCGGCGGCAGCGCGCTCCGGGGAGGTCCCGGGCGGCAGGCCCGCGGAGGCGAGGAATTCCCGGTCCTGCGCCAGCTTCATGCGGTTGACCATGCGGAGCGCGAAAGGGTAGCTGCGGAGGACCTCGATGAGCGTGTTGACCATGTCGACGCTCTTGATCTGAACGTCGCTGACATCCTCCAGCTTTCCGCTGAGCACCTTGGCCTTCTCCTCGATGACCAGCACCGATCGGGCCTGGTACAAGGGCGGACGCGTCGCCGCCTGGAAAAGGCCCCAGAGCGTTGCCAGCACCACGCAGAGCAGGACGACCCAGGAGCGGGCCCTCAGCACATAGTAGTACTCCCGCCAGTCGAAGTGCCCGGACTCGGCGTGATGCCGGTGGTGGGACGGCTGATGGGGGACGGGGGAAGCTGTCGGCGTGTGCATGGTCGGGAATTCTCCGTGATCAGTACCAGCTCTCGCCGACATTGATCACGTCTCCGGTCTGGATCTCGCAGGCGTCGGTGCCGGCCGTGGAGAGTTTCTTGGCGTTGATCTTCATCGTCCTGACGGCATCGCCCTCGCGCCTCTTCACCACGACGTGGCCGCGGTCCGCGATCCTGGTGAAGCCACCCGCCATGCCCACGGCCTCGAGAAGGCCGAGCGGCTCGCTTGCGGAATATTCGTAGGTTCCCGGACGGCCGACCTGGCCGATGATCGTGAACTTGAGCGTGTTGTAGGCGGCGACGTTGAGATAGACCTGCGGCTCGACGAGGTAGTCGGCGTTGTACCTCTGCCTCACCAGCGCGATGGCGGAGCGCACGGAGAGTCCCCCGAGCTTCACTTCCCCGAGGAGCGGAAGTTGCACCATGCCGTCCTTGCCGATCCTGGAGCGGATGTTCAGGTCCGGCTCGCGGTAGACGATCATCTCGATCGTGTCCCCCGAACGCAGGATGTAATCCCCGTTGGCGGCGCCGAAGGAGGAGGCACCCGTCGCCGGGACACCGGCATCCGCGGCGCGCCCACCCTCGTTCGCGGGCTTGGAAACGGTGATGACGGGAGAGGCCGGCTGCGCGTCGGAGGGAGCCGCCGGCTGGTTCTGCGTCCACGCGGACGGTGACACGGCAAGACCGCAGAGAAAGAGTGCCGGAAGCAGGGGCAGCCTTAACCTGGGGGGGGAAATGGTCATCGCGACAAGGTAACCCCTTCCGGCGGAAACTACAGCGCGAAATTGAGACTGACGGAGTACCACGCCTGCGGCTGGGTGGTCGAACCCCCGCCCGCCGCCTGCACCGTCTGGCCGGTGTTGTAGTAGACCGTGTTCGCCAGGTTCACCCAGTCGCGGATCCGCCAGATCAGGGAGACATTGGCGATGAAGAAGTTGCTGGGAAGCTGGCTGGTCGCCTGCCCCGCCGTCTGGTTGGAGGAGAGATTGATGTAATTCTGCATGGTGTATCCCCCGGAGACGCTGAACTCGACCGAGCTGAAAAACCTCTGGTTGAGGGTCGCCATGATCCCCCGGTTGACGAGGTACTGGGCGGTGAGCGAGTTGGCGAACGTCTCGCTCTGGCTGAGGGCGACCGAGACCTGCGTCTTCTCGCGCGGTTGCCAGGCGAGGATCATGTTGAACTCGGGCACCACGTCAGCCCCCTGCTCCCCCGTGCTGATGGTCACCGAGGTCTTGGCCGTCGGCGTGTAGGCGAGTCCCGCCGCCCAAGCGGGCTTGGTCCCGATCGTGGTGGCGTTGGAGATTCCCGAGGCCGTCACGTAGCGCATTCCCAGCCCGACGTCCCCGGAGAGCTTTGCGGTGAAGTCGTACTTCACCTTGGCGAGCGCCTGGGCGTAGTTGAGCGTCGCGTTCTGGTTGCTCGCGGTGGGAACATTCCCGGTCACCGCCGTCCCCTGCTGGAGCGCCTGGGAGGTCTGGCCGATGCCAAGCACGGCGCTCAGGTGCGTCTTGTCCGAGAGATTGTAGACCGGAACCGTGTCGGCGTAGAAGCTGGCGGTGTTGTTGTTCGGCGTCGCCGTGGATCCCGAGTAGTTCTGGATCGAGTAGCCCGCCTTGGCGGCGACCGCGGAGACGCTGGAGACCAGGTACTTCATGTCCACGTTCGCGCCGACGGTTGTCTGCCTGTTGTTGGAGGCCGAGGCGATGTCGTATCCGGTGCCCGAGGAAGCCGTGACGAGCGCGTTGAGGATGTAGCGGCTCATTTCCAACGCGACCTTGAAAAGGCCCGTCTGAGAGAGGGGGTTGCGCAACGAACCGGTGCCGTTGGCCACATAACTCTGGTTGGAGTAATATTTGTAGCCCACGGAATACCCCCCGGAGATGTTCCACGGCCCGTGATCACGGTCATACAGCAGCGCCAGGGCGGGGGCGAGGAACGGGCTCGAATCCGTGCCGTAGGTGGTCACCCCGTTGTTGGTGCTCATCGAGCCCTGATTGGAGGTCTGCCAACCGACGCCCAGCGACGGCTTGATGGCGAAGGGGGACTTCGCCTCGAGATTGGCCATCGAGGCATCGACCTCGCGCTGCACCTGGTCGGGCGTCTGGAGCGAGCCGACGACCGCGCCGAGCGCATTGAGCGGCGACATGGTTTGCCCGAAGGGAATCTGGTCGACCTGCTCACCCACCCACTGGGATCGGAACTGGCTCTGCTGGACGGTCGGGACACCCTGCGCCGCGAGACGACCTCCGCAGCACAGCACGGCGAAAAGGCATGCCGCCAGCACGGTAAACCGAGGGATTTCGGAGGCGGGGTGGAGCCGGGGCATCGGTGGATTGAAAGGACGAAGGGGCGTCGCGAAAAGACAAAAGAGCTGCGGGGAAAGAGGGCTTCAGGGCCCGTCGTCAGCGTTGGCCGGTGACTCCCAGCCAGGCGTTGAGATCGGCCAGTGCCGCATTCCAGTCCTGCATGCGGATCTCCAGGCGGGCCCGCTCCAGAAGAGCCTCGGGGGACGACCCCTTTCCGATCGCCTCGTCCAGATAGCGACGCGCGGCAACGTCGTTTCCCCGGTCCGTGTAATAACGGGCGGCGGCAAGCGGCTCCGTCGGGACATCCTCCCCGGCGGCCCTGATCACCCCGGGAACCGCATCGGATCCACCCACGGGGATGCCGTACGCCTTGACCAGCAGGTCGCAGGCTTCCCTCGCTCTGCCGGCAGAGGCCAGCAGGGATGCACGGGTCACCGCGGTGGCGTGGCCGTACTCCGGGTGGGCCGCAAGAAAATCCACCACCTCGCCCTGGGTGCCTGCCTTGGCGGCTCGACGGTACCAGATCTCGACAAGCCGACCCTGATCCCGCGCACCCAATGTCGCCATGAAGGC